>Ga0209417_1004487_pt1 | contig 16615 bp, 11 predicted proteins | sample RifGroF2_FD_184002 | JGI IMG/M metagenome (GOLD analysis project Ga0209417, IMG submission 184002) | Groundwater microbial communities from Rifle, Colorado, USA - Groundwater F2 (SPAdes) (version 2) | ecosystem: Environmental > Aquatic > Deep subsurface > Groundwater | place: Rifle, Colorado... | reverse complement strand
CAAAAAAGTGTCTTCATGGAGAATCGCCAATTGCTGTATTCATCGTCGCGATTGCAATTATCAGCGGATATGTGCGGGGCGGCGTTGCCACCGCAAATGCAGTGCCTGTTCGCTCTGCAACACCGTATGTTCCCGTTTCCAGGAAGAAGTTTGTCCAAAACTGTCAGCGCCACCATATGTATGCAATGGTTGTTCTGATGAGATTCAATGCACCCTTCGCAAAACATTTTATGTCCATGAAGCAGCCGAAAAAGAGTACCGGAAATTATTGCTTGAAGCACGTTGCGGTGTAAACTTGACCGAAGCTGCGAAAACGGAATTGGACATGCTCATTCATGCCGGAATTAAGAAAGGCCAGTCTGTTCATCACATTATGATTGCAAACAAAGATTCTTTTACTGTCTGTGAAAAAACCGTTTATTGTTATGTAAATGCGGGAATTCTGCACACCAAGCGCGGCGACATGCCAAGATCATGCATGATGAAGCCCCGGAAGCACAAGAACATTGAACATAAAGTAGACTCGAAATGCAGAATTGGCCGGACTCATGATGATTTCATGCTTTTCTGCAAGGGACATCCGGATTCAGCAATTGTCGAAATGGACAGCGTCTTGGGGAACGTCGGCGGGAAGGTTCTTTTAACACTGCAGTTCAATAATTGCGGATTGATGCTGGCGTTCCTCCGGGACAGCAATAACTCGCAATCCGTCATCAACATTTTCAATAGTCTGGAGCAGTGGTTTGGAATCGCGGTGTTCAGAAATCTGTTCCCGGTCATTTTAACCGACAACGGATCAGAATTCTCCAATCCGACTGCGCTTGAAAAAAGCTGGTATGGATAGGGTATTTGGGACACTTTTTTTTGTAATTCCAAAATGATCTCTCATTTTTTTGAGGCAAAGAATTGCTCTTCAATAAAAGTAGGGGTGGTCAATCCCAGTTTTTGATGCGGACGTTCGTCGTTGAAAAATGAAATGTATTCCGCAACATCCCGGTGCAAGTCTTCGATCCTGTCGTAATAATTATGAGATAATTCTTCTCGTTTCATCGTTGCAAAAAATGATTCCGCTACTGCGTTGTCATATGGTGTACCGGGACTTGAAAATGATTGTTTGACTTTAATCGTCCGCAGATACCGGCGAAACTCAAAGGCTGTATATTGCACTCCTTGGTCACTATGAAAGAGCAATCCATCAGGCCGATTGCGGCTATTGAAGGCCTTGTCAAAAGTAGCCGTAATCAGTTCAGTGTCGTTATTACGCGCAATACTATAAGATAAAACTTTGCGTGAAAATAAATCAATAACCACACAGATTGCGTGAAAATCCTCGCGCACCCGAATATAGGTAACATCGCTTACCCAGACTAAATTCGGAGCTTCCTGTAAAAATTTTTGCTGAACCCGATTGCGATAATATTTGTATTTACGGTTTGTGGTGGAAAAATAACGCAACTGGACTTGTTTGCAGACCAGATTCATTTCTTTCATCAGTCGGCGGATGCGCCCTAAACTGACAGTCAGCCCCAGTTCTTTCAGCTTGACCTTTATCTTTTGGGAGCCGAAGCGTTCTTTACTTTTCCCAAAGATTGCTTGAATGGCAGGCTTTAGTATTTCATCTTCCTGTTGAATCATACTCTTCTCCGGGCGGCGGAATAAATAATGATAAAAGGTTGAACGCCGAACCTGAAGCACACGAGAGAGCGCATGAACCGAAAATTCATCGTGCAATCGCTCCATTGCTTTTAACTTCTCGGCAACTGAAGAATTCATCGAACATCCATATTTCCGAAAGATTTGATTTTCAGTCTGTAGGAGCTGAATTTCTTTTTCTAAAAGGAAAACCTGCCTTGATGATATTTTCCTTCCGGAGTAAAGGGGATGCTCTGCATATTGCTTAATCCAGTGATATACAGAACTTTGGGAAACATGGTAAGTTTGAGACAAACCCTTGACGGCAAAACCTTTCTCATATAAATTCACCGCTTCCTTCTTTTTATCTTCTGATATTTTCTGTGTCATACGATATTTAACATTCTCTTTATGCTCAACAGTAATGTTAATTACCCTCAAAAACTGCGAAACAATTATTTAACCAAGTAATAATTCGGCTATTGCGCCTGGTAATCTATTTTATCAACTTTAGAAATCTGTTTTTAATCCCCTATGATTACAATCCTGTTTTGCTATCACTGTTTTCTGAGGCTGACTTTTAAAACGTGAACTGTTACAGCACGTCTGAACACCATTAGTAAAACTCTATTCTCATTCAATGTTTTTTCATTTCGCTGAGCATCACGGGCCAGGCTTTATCGGCATAAAAACGGTGCCCTTCCTGGCCGATAACAAGATGACAATGTTTTTCTGCTCCAGCCGCTTTATAGATGCGCCTAAGCTCAAAAAAAGCTTTTTTTACCGCAGTTACAGGAAAAATCTCATCATCCTTTCCACATACTATCACAAGAGGTTTTGGAGCGAAAAGCCCCATGACATCCGCCATTTCGGCATACTTCATTATACCCGGAACATAATTGTCCGAACAGTGATATATGGACATGATTGAATCCCTGAATGTACAGAAACTGCAAGACGGCATGGCAAAGGAAATACGCGGAAGCAATGCCGCCGCATAAACGCTGACTGTTCCACCGCCTGAATTGCCCATGATGCAGATGGATTTCATATTGATATCATTCCTGCCTGACAGATAATCAATTCCCCTGTCAACATCATAAACGCGTTCGCCGAGAAGCGTTTTTCCAAGCTGAAGGGAATGCATTACTGCGTCATGGCAACCGTGCGGCGAAACGGCTTTCTGCCTGAGTTCGCGGCGCAATCCGAAAGAGCGTTGCTCAATGCACAGTGCGGCGATCCCGCGTTTCATACAGCCTATGGCATAATCGCGGTCTCCTTCGACTTTTATTTTTTTCTTTTCATTATCCCGGCCAACGCCTATGGAATTATGCATACCCGTGGAATGCCCCTGAAGACATATCGCGACAGAATATGGAGGCTTGGCATTTGCCGGCAGACAGATATACGCTGGAACATCAGAAAAAGGCTCACTCGCATAAACTATTTTTTCGACTGTTCCATATTCATTGCGTGTTTTCCAAACGCTTCTCACGTTAAGCGGAATTCTTTTTCCCGGCATATCTCCGATTAACTCTTTAATCTTTCCGCGAAGTTTGGACTGCCATTTTCCTACATCGCTCCCGTCATAGCACAATTTCTGTTCTGTATTATCCATCAGATAACGATGATATTCCGATGGAGAAAAATAAAACTTTTTACTGCTCATTTATGACACCTCTGTATGGTTTGATATTGATCTTTAAAGTACTAGTTTTTCATCAGTTTTTCCAGAGTGTGTCCTGACGATTTGCGGGAATTTGTTTTGCCTGGAGCCATTCGACACTACCATCTGAAAACAATACATTGGCTCCGCCCATATGCCGGCATCTGTCAACAGTGCCTCCCCCAGTTGACTCATAAGGACCTTTGAGACTAAATGCTCCACCGCTGTAATCAGGTTTATGGGGATAATTGCCAATGTTATAGTGAACAGAATCTGAAAGCAACAGAATTTTATTTCCTCTGGAAATCTTACTCACATCATTATTTCCCGTAAAATTACTGTTCATCCCGTAATGAAAGCCGTCCTCGCCTTTTTCTGTAAGCGACGGACAGCGGAATACTGATCCGCGCTTACTCCATGGATTTTTCTGCTGTTTCAGGAGTTCAGCCATCCATGTTGTTTTAGAGGCGGCAGACCAGGAAGGGGGAAGTTTTCCGTCGCGTTCCTGAGCATAAAGAAACAGTAGAACTCCCAATTGGCGCAGATTAGAGGCGCATACGGCTTGGCGAGCTTTTTCTTCAATCAATAAAAGAGAAGGCGCACTCTTATCCAGAAGCAGGGCAAGCACCAACGCTACATGTTCCCATCCATTTTTCAAGTCAATGCGGGTAAGACGAAAATTTATTTTATCCCTCAATTTTTCGCCCAACGCAAAAGTCTCCTTTTCTGTCTGTGCAATAAGATATAAAAGCCCGGCCAGATCCCTGATGCGTTTCTGTTCCGTACCGGGATTTAAAATATCCTTTAATTTATCCGGTGCTTTAAACAAGACGTCTCCGGGATATTTCCTGCGGGCAATTGGCAATGCTTTGTCAGCAATAGAAGAGGCCTTTTCGATATCAAGGGAGAGAAAATGACACAAGGCCTCCAGGCTGAGTGAACTTAGCTGAGTAGGGATATCTTTTTCAAGCATTTCAGACGTCTTCTGAAATTCAATGGCGGCCATTGAATACAAATCATTGTCTCCCGCCTTTGCAGAAAGAAAAATCCTGTAAGCTTTTGCAAAATCGCCAGGAAAACCCGCGTCTTCAATTCCGTATTTCTCGTTTTCATCGTCAATTATCTTTTCTGTTGACTTTTTTTTTAAGGTGATTGTGCCGAATTTGGCGGGATTGTGGTGGCTGGAGGTCATGGTCGGCGACCAGCAACTGTAATGAATCGTATTTTTTTCGGAACGGTTGCGGACAAAGTTCCCGGTCATTGTGATTTTTTCCAGGTCTTTACCGGCAAGTCCGATATCTGCAATAGGTATCTTTGCTTCAAGCGTCCACGAATCAACGTTTCTCTTCACGGCGGTTTCTATGCCGCTGTTCCATTCGGAAGGGGTTCTGCCCAGTGCCTTGTAACCGTAATAACCATCCCATAAAGTGCCTCCGGCATTGACTGCAAACTGATAATAGTTCTTTTCGACCCCCGGAGTGGGATTAAGAAAAATTTCAACGGATTCATCTTCCCATATATAAGGCCGTCCATTGGAATCTTTTTCTTTGCAAAGAGATTTCAACGCGGCTTGCTCCACTGCGTCAATATAATTTGTAAAGAACAGATAGAGGTTTTTGTCATCAAAACAAATCATGAGCTTCGAGGCATATGGAACAGTTTCCCCTGTTTTGGATACAAATTCCATGGGCACTATATCTTTCCAGCACTGATCATCGGGGACTCCGTCAATTTTAGGTGCGGAGGATATTTCCTGACAGATGCAAGAGGGGTTTTCGGTCAATTTTGCATTTTTGACCCTGCTTTCCAGCGGAGAAACCTCTGAAATTATCAAATCAACCCTTTTCTGTTCGGAAGAACCTTCAACGGTTTTAGCCCTTGCCTCCCGGAGGAACTTCATCAAGCCGTCTATTTCCTGGACTGTATAGAGCCTTGTATAAAATTCATTGTCTCTTCCGGGTAAATCCCGTGACCAAAGTTCCTGGGCCTTTTCCCAGAATTTTTTCATTTCAGCGGAAGCAGGTCCGTAGAAAAAGGAATAGTATTCATCCAGCAGCCGATTTATATCGGTATCCGTGTCCCACATAAGCTTGGCTGTCACATAAAAATTAAGGTGTGTCAATCCGGGAAAACAGGCTTTTCTTTGTTTGGCGCCTTTCACCCATGTCTGGGCCTCAATAAAATCACCTTTGCTCTTTCCTCGGAGAAACTTGAAATCTTCAGCAATAATACGGGGAAAAACCACCGGAACATTCCGTAAATACGGAACGTAACTGACCCAAATATAATATTCCCAGCAATACAGATTTCCCTGCTTTATTTTATTGTTCCAGTTTTCAATCATTTCGTTATAACGCTTCTTGTATTCCGTATCCCAGTAATTTCTTCTGGTTTTGCATATCATCACCACCACATTGGGGCTCAGTTTTTCAAGCTTGTCGGGAATATCCAGATAACCCCTGTAAGCGCAGCACCCTATGAATTTGTCCGGATGACTTTTATAAACTTCTTTAGCCACCTTATTCACAAAGTTCCAGATGTAATTTGAAAATTTTCCGGTATTGCCTTTTTCTTTATCTATCTGTTTTTGACATTCCGGACATTCGCAGATTTTTACAAGCCCATCGTTAGGCATAACGGGAAAAATATACTGTTCTGGATTTGTGTCAAAATATTCCCTTGCCTCTTTTACAAAAGCCTTCAGTACATCCGGATTGGAGAGGCAGAGATTACCGCGGCCTCCACAACTTATGCTAAAGTCTCTTTTTCCGTCTACCAACGCAAAATATTCGGGATTTGTGTCTTTATATTTTCTGCACAAAATGTAGAAAGAGTGATTGATATTGACAGGAAACGGGGCACCGAAACCTGCCCGGCGATACCACAAAACGCTGTCATCATCATCACAGAAATCACAATTGTACAGAAAGCGGTATTCAAAATCAGGAGTTTTAGAGATAGCGATTTTTTCAGGAATTTCAAGAGTCTTGCGATTTGGCAAAACTTCTCCCAATTCTCCCGGCATGTACCATCTTGCGCCACAGAATTTTTCAAGGAAATTATATACCGCAAAAAGAATTCCCGTTTCACCATATCTACTGATTTTGAGTTTTCCAGAATAACTTTCGCTCATGCGGAAAGGATGGCTTCTGCCCTCCATCGGCTTGCCATTGTAATCTCGGCCGAAAAGAGCCAGCCAACGCTCTCCCGATATTATCTTGAAACCGTCATAACCAAGTCCGGACAGATCCAGCCCTTTTGATTTTAATACCTCATCATAACCGACATAAATCAGTGTTTTGTCCGTTTTTTCCGGTACTGAATTCATAATCTGCAATTCAGCCCCGCTGATCTTCTTCAGGTATGTTTGCAATTCCTTTGCAGCGTATATTACTGCATCGGATGCTTTTGGGGGAATTACAATAACCGCTTCAGGTTTGCCATCTTTGACAAGCGATATTGCAAAACTTGAAAACGAAAGACAAATAACTGATATCACCGTAATTATTCCTCTGGCAATATCCATTGAACAAAAATTCACTCTCTGAAAGATTAGCGGTTCTTTCTCCATGCTTCTGAATTTGCTTCTGCTCATTTTCATTTTCCTCTGCTTGTTAATATAAAATTTGTTAATGCCACAATTTTAGTGATATTTGCAACAGCCCTGCCTTATTCATAATTTTCTTCATATAAATCTGCTGATAAATCCAAGCAATTTAATACGGAGGGGAAAAACGGCCTTCTGCCTGAAAACTTGTATCGTTATTTATAAAATAGAGATCAGTGCCTGCCCATGAAGACGGAGCTTTGTAATACTTGGCATGTTGGTCGGCAAATAAGTAGACAGAACCGTCAGAATGCCTCCTTCTGCCATAATAATAAGCGTCCTTGAAATTCTGAGCCGTTGTCCCGGTATTACTGTAATTACCGTAGGTAAATGATGCATAACATGCGGATTCGCATAATAGAATAAGCGCGGAAGTTTTTTTGACTCTAGAGGCTAATATCCAGTTTGTGCCGCCATTTTTGATGTCCGGAAAAACATAGCCGTTTACGGCATAGCTGAGATTATAATTTGTATATGTTACAGGGGTTTTCAACGTATTCGGACACTGGTTTACACTGCCATCATATGCTTCAACTGTCCCGGAATATTTAAGTTTAATTCCATAATCTCCAAGAGTTTCATACCAGTAATGACTGATATCCCCCGGGATTGAGATATTCGCAGGAGGATAAAACGCGAAGTCAAGCACGTACATTTCTGTCGAAGCTCCGATTTGTTTCTGATTATTAATACATTTTATTCTTCTGGATGTTTCCTGCGCCTTTTGCAACGCTGGCAAAAGTATGCTTGCCAGGATAACAATAATGACTATCACAACGAGCAATTCAACAAGCGTGAATGCTATACGACAACTAATTGATATTTTCATATTCAGGTTCTCGTACTTTCTTTAATGAATCAGATAAAGTCACTTCTTCTGGAATTTCCAGAAACGTTTCCTGTGAACGGAAAAGCATTTCAACGGTATGCCTGCATAAATTTTTCTTGTCCGCCGAGATATTAACTGCCGCAATATCGTCATAGGAATTGCGTTCCTCATTCTTGCCGAAACGTATTACAAAAAGTTCGTCAGGACACTTTATCCTGTTTTCAAAAACATATCTGCACAGCCCGTAAAAGGCAGGTTCCGTAACCAGAATGCTGTCAGAACTTTTCCGTTTATCCAACGATAACATGGCTGAATATCCGTCTTCTTCTTCAGAAAAGATGCCATGAACATACTGCACGTCTTGAACCAAAGAAATCCCTTTCAAAATGTCCTGTGTAGTTTCTTTCCTTTCCGTACCAGCTATCAATGTCAGTTTTTTTCTCCCTAACGAAGATGCTGTCATAATGGCTCTCTGAACACCATTAACAATATTATGTCGGATATTAGGTGTTCCTTCAGGAAGAATGTAATTCCCTATTATGACATAACGCAGATATGGCAAAGCTCTCAATAATTCTATCAATTCCTCATCTAATTCTCCCGTTACCGCCAAACCGTCTCCGGTTTCCGGTCTGAACCAACGCAAAAACTCCGCCTTGTCTGAATTCTCATTTACAATACAATTCAATCTGTATGATTTGGCTTCATCCTGAAGCCCCGCTATCAGACTGTTGTAATAAGGATGATTGTATTCTTTGCCGAACTGGCAGAACCACAGATTTCCCATGGAAACTTTCAGCTTGTCTCTTTTAAAGTTTCCTATGTAAAGACCACTTGAAGGCTGAATTTTCAGGAAATTATCGCCAACAAGAAGCTTGACCGCTTCCCTGACAGTCTGCATATTGACCTTATATTCGTCCTGAAGTTTCCTCAAACAGAAAAAACGCTCACCTGATTTATACCCGTTAAAGAAAATCTCTTTCTTCAACTGAATATATATCTGATAATATTTGGGAAGAATGGATTCCCGTATTTCTTCCATGCATATAAACTTGTTCATAATAAAACCGCACCATGCCAAACCGTTATGTATTTACATAACAGTTTAACATGAAAAAAGCTTTCTGTCAATAGTCCGGAGAAATTTTCTTCCATTTTTTCCTCGCGTACTGTAATCGGCAGCCCTGTACAAAAATAAGACTCAGTGATTTAACGGAGAGTTGACGGGGAAAATGAGTTGAAAAATCTGTTTTAAAGATAGAAATCCTGGATGAATTCTGATAGATTACGATTCGAAGATAAAAATCAGAGGCAAAATCAGCCTTGATTTGTGTTCATTGACAATAAGAATTCAACCGAAAATGATCCGGAAAAATGAAAGAGATATTAACAAGATTGTCGGTTACGCTACTTCTCGGTAATAATATTTCAGCAAGCCGCAGAGACGTTCTTTGCATTTGATTTTGCCATAGGGACAGTCGATGGAAAAAACAGGAAATGGGATGCAATTACCCAAACCCTGATGAAGGTATTAGTTCTCACGGAGTAGCTGTTCATTGATATCTGTCGAACTGAGCTGGTGGAGCATGTACAGCACGGCTTTCCAGAAAAGTTTTTTCATACGACACTCTTTTTTCATGAATAAAAAAGTCAATATAGAATGGGAAAGTCTTATGACAAGGCACGGGTATAGGCTCTGGTTACAATATACGTGGTGAATAGTTTGCAGTAAGCATATGCTCAAGGAAGGAACTGAATTATGACACCCTCCGATGGCAGCAAAAATCAAATTTGCAGATTGAACTTAAATTTCAGATAAAAACTGGAATAGGGGAAAAGGCTGGAAACAGAGAATATTGTCACCTCTATAATAGCTCGAAGTCCGATAATTCGGGAATGAAGTTTTTTAGAAAATTACACTCAAAGCTAAAAGCCTCATTATAAAGACCTAAGAAGAAACAGAAAACACAAATCCCTGTGAAGTTTTTTAATTTGTTGCATTTTCTGTAAACTTTTTTTAAAAATTTTCATCGCTCTTAACCTGTTTATTATAAACTTCTGACAAAAACAGAGAACAGTAGAGAGCATTTCATTTTTTATTTGATACCCTGCACCATCCATTTTTTGCGAACCGGAACTCCCCGATTTTTTGACCTGCTCTATATCCCTTTGTACCAAAGGGTTTTGCGAGAATAGACCTTCTTGAGAGAGCAAATGGAAAGGCATGTTTTTAAGGAAATTTTCAGGTTTTGCTCTCTGTTTCTCCGTTCGACGGGGGGTACCCCCGATAAAATGAAATTTTTTAAAACCATTTCTATTCATTCATTTTGAACGACATACAGCTATTTCCTCAAAAAAGCCACTTTTTTCCGTCCTGTTTTAGAGCGTCTGGTATCTTCATTCAATCCGATTATGCGAACCCAACTCCCCGTTTCTAGCCTCAACATGCCTGTTCTGGGAAGCTTTTTAGTGCCTGTTTTTCGGAAATTTTTCTAAAAAGTTTCATGTTTTTGACCGGAATCCGCACTCCGACCACCTTGAAAAGCTCCTATTATTATCTCATGCTAACGATATTGAAATCATACTCAAAAAGTTAATGGAGATATTTTAAAGATGAATAATTTCAATATTTCCCCAACTTTTTTGTAGATACTCAGCTATAAGCCGACGATGGCAGTGTTCTGGTGTTGCTTCTGAACACAACAAGCAACTGCCAGATATTTGTTCTTTTACTAATATCTTTTCCACACAACGCTTAGTCATTAACTCCACAAATTGCTGTTCATAAGTTTGCCAATCTCCGCCATTTTTTTTATACGCATCAAGAATCTCCTGTGTAGGAGCTAGTTCTGGAAGATGAATATAATCAATGTTACATATTCGACGCAGAAAAAAACGTAAATCTTCTTTTTTGGTAAATCCAGCAAGTTGAGAAACATTATTAAGGCGTACATCTACGACTCGTACAAGTTCAGTTTTTTTAAGACAAGTAAAAAACTGCTCTGCATTCTTCTTTGTAAAGCCAATCGTAAAAATTTTCATAAAATCTCCATTTTATCGTTAAGTTCCATCGATTCATCTTGATAAGCAACTCGCTCTCCTTGTATTGCGTAAGCTTCGATAATAAAGTCTTTCTGTGGTTTAAACATATCATCTTGAGGGAGTTTACACATCTCTAATAAACGAATTTCCATTGCATTATGGGTTTCGAGAGAGCCATCATAGTGAATATGGTTAATGGGAATACCGCTTTCAAAGAGTTTTCTGGCCACTAATAATGCACGATGGCAATTTATGGGATCCTTTTCTACACACATAAGAGCTATCTGATAATTATTCATACCTTGTGTTATACGCTTTATTCCCTCGTGAAAATTAGCTTCTTTAGCTAAACGGTCATATTGAACTTTACCTTGGACATAGCAGGAAATGTTATTACTGCGCGCCCCCAATTCCTTACCAAGAAATACATATGCAATGTCTGCGTTAGTCAATGCTTTTTTAAGTGCTTCACTGGAATATTGGGGAACCCATCGACTATATGGGGTAGACCGGACATCTGCTATTGCAGTAATGGAGTGTTGGTGCAATAATTCAATAAATTCTTGAATACTGTGATTTGAATGTCCAATTGTATGTATAACTGAACTCATTGAAATCGTCCCGGGTAAAGAACTGCCGCTATAAGTTTATAGTAGTAACCTTTATAAACATCGCCAAGGCTAACGCATAACAAAGGTTTGCCTATTTCATATTGACCATCTGGCATAGCAAGATATTTTTGTTCAATAAACGGATCTGTTATACCTATCCGATAGTTATGTTTATGATATTCAAAATCTCCGAGAACAGCTCGCTTGGAATCAGGATAGTCGAGAGTCTTTCGACCGACATGGATATTTAACTTGTCAATAGTTATAAGCAACAAGGAAGTTCCATCCTCCTCCCCGACAGGAATACGGTCATTTTCCCCCGAATAACTACTTTGACCGATGGACCATAGTGTACGTGGTGTATCAATCCACGGCAGAACATTATTAAATGTCATCCTCCCTTTCTTTTCCCAGTAATATTCGGAATCAATCAAATGGTTTTCTTGCTGATGTTTCGATGGACAGGGAGCTTGATAATTTATCTGTATAATATCAAGCAGTTGAGGATCGCACCCATTTTCATATTGCATTTCTTTTTTTGATATTTCGTGCGTGTTTCGAATACTAATCGGGCGCACCCAGCCGCCGAGTCTATCTTTATGCCACTCTTTTCCTGCAATACAGCGTCCAGAAGTTTTACGGGAATTGGCAAAGCAAACAATCGTTTTTACATAACTCATAAGCACTACCTCCCTTTGAAAAATATAACACTTCTTAACAGATAATTCTTCGTCATTTTTGAAACATTATCTATTTCGACGAACAACAATTTTTTTACTTTATCGTCGCCCAATTTAATAAAAACAAGGAAACTTAATATCCCTCATAATCATGCTCTAGTTTGCTGACGAATTCTGCTGGAGAGATTTAGATTAGTAGAACTCCACCCTCGTTGATTTAGCAATTGAATAACCTCATTATAAACTGGTTGCCCCCGTTCTGGGTCTGCAATTGTTACCAACAAGGCTACATTTTGTGGTCGCCGATCAATTCCAGCATGGTCTCGGTATAAGACTTCCAAACGTAATCCCCATTCATCTCCTTCAAGTCGTTTAAATGATTTTTTATAAACTTTGACCGGAGACCATTTGAATCCATGAGTGATTTGGCTTGTCTCGAATAAATCTTTAACATCTTCCGGCTGTAGTTTTATATCACCACGATGGCTTGGACGACCACTGGCAGTAGTTCCAGAACGGCGCCCGATTGAAACATCTACATTTACTTGACAATATTCCGCACCGGCACGAGGAAGCAATGGAGGATCATATACCAGTGTGACAAATAATTCACCACGATATGAACCATCGAGGTTTTTCAAACAGCCAGGTAACGGAAAACCACCCCGATCAAATTGTTTCTTCAACGGAATTAATTGAGGCTCAAAGATCATTGTGGCATTCCACGGCTGGCATATGGATATATCATCAACATCCTGAGGAACACCAAATCCTTTGTATATAAAATCTTGTTGCCGGATGGATTCACCTCTTAAGACCGCTGAGTGAATTATTAAAGCTTTAGCTAAATTGGCGGAAATATTATTGCTTCTTAGCTGGGATAGTATAGCTGAAACCCACGGGGCAGAATAACTGGTACCTACTCTTTCTACAAGATTACCATTCGGATCGGTAGATATTATTCCAAGCTGGGAACAATTTCCATGCTTGTCAACATTACCCCCATAATGACATACTTCAGGTTTTGGAAGAAAGGCTGCGCCGGGCCCTCTTCGCGAAAATGGAGACGGAGCCCATTTTTTTACAATGGAATTTGCATGTTCTAAATGCGCTACAGATCCGACAGTGATTCCCAGCGCAGTATCTGCCGGCGGGGCTATTCGATCAATTTCTCCAAGCCCACTTGTTGGAGGCCATTCTCTCAATGTGTTATGGTTACCTGCACTATTGACAAAGGTGACTTCATATCTGTGTTGTATTTCGTCAAGAGCCATAGCAAAAGCAGAAAAGGAAGCGTCCTGACATGTCCCGATTTTATTGTTTATAGACAAATTCCAGACTTTTACCGCTGGGTATTTAGGAATTACACGGCGTATTGTTTCCAGCAATGAATATTCATTTGTTCCACCTTTAGGCAATGCTACAATATCAACGATTTTTGCTTTAGTTTTTGGAAAAATAGATTCTCCGTGATTAAAATTACGACCATTAACAATTAGGCCTGCAATAAACGTTCCGTGTGAATTGTCTTGATCTGCGAGTGGAACATCTTCTTCATCACGGTCGATAACCCATGGTTGGAGAAAAGTGTTGACAGGAGATATTCCAGTATCAATTAATCCTACCACAGGATACATTTCGTCATCCGGTTTTGGAAAATTATCAACATCAACAGTACCTACCGGCAAAGACTGCGATTCGATATCAAACTCTGTGAAATTAGTAAGACTTTGAGTCCCCACAAAATCTGCAAGCTCACCGATCTGTGAATCATTTTTACATATCACTTCATATATATTGAGATCGCGAGTATAGTTTAGTTTTCGGGGGCTAGGAATATTCAATCTCTTGGAAAGTTCAAATAATTGAGATTCGAGTTCTTTATTAAATCCAATTTCTCCATGATTAAACAATCGTAATTTGAATGATTTTTTTGAGGCATCGAAATCTTGCGACAATTCAACTTTATATGGAGATATTGAAATCAATGTTGAGATTGCTGCATTTACGGCACCTGTTTCCTTGATAAACGACTTTCCCAGTTCAAGCAACCCCCTCGGGGACAGTCGTATCAACAACGTTCCGAAATTCTCACAGCCGATTATGGGACATGTGCTATCATAAAAAAGAGCAGTGGGGCGATGACTTTTGGCAATGGCTTTCTCCTTCAATACGACTCGTGCTACTGCAGGAAGGTTCGGATATTTATCGAAAACAGGCATAAACGTACTATAAACATTTTTGACCTCTGCTACGAAATGTCGTTTATGTTCTGGAGTCAAATCTTCTTCATCAAAAATTTTAGGAGCACTGCCTCCTGGTTCTGGTGCAACCAAGTCATTTTCGCTTGTAAAGATTACCTTAATCGGCAAACGCTCTTTAGCTTGCTCATTATCATTCATTATGAAATCTCCACTTCATTTATCTTTCTTGATATTGTTGCATTTGATGTAGAAAATAATTCTGCCATCTTACTCTGGGAAATTTTCCCTTTGAATTTCTCGTTGAATATTGCCAATGACGCCGAATCTTTAATATCAAAAGAAAATTGTTGGGGAAGTTTTGCTGAAATAAAATCCTTAAGAAGAGCATCACCATCACGTGTCTTCTTTTTAGATAGAATAGACTGACGAATGGCATTTTCACAAATTTGTTTTATTGCAGCACCGCTTAACTCTGAAGCGATGTCCGCCAACTGAGTAATGTCAATTTTTGAAGTTTTGTAATTCTTCAAAAATATTTCTATTAATTGCTTTCTTTCCGGCAATGAAGGCAAAGAGAATTCGAGCTGATACGTAAATCTACGCCAAATTGCCGGATCAAGTAAATGGTGATGATTGGTAGCCGCTAAAAGGATAGTGTTATGATTCAATGAATCAATGTTTTGTAATAAACTTATAACGACTCTTTTGAGTTCTCCCAATTCATATTGATCATCTCGTAATTTTGCTATGGCGTCAAATTCATCAAGAAATAGAATACAGGGCCGCGAATTGGCATGGTCAAATAGTAGGCGCAAATTTTTTGATGTACTACCCAAATATGAAGATATCAAGGAATCTGTTCGGGCAGTCAACAAAGGCAGTTCCAATTCAGAAGCGATGTATCGTGCCAATTCTGTCTTACCCACGCCGGGAGGACCATATATCAACATGCTTGGAGATATACCCACTCCACTGGTCATCAGTTTTGCCGAATTTCTTACATAACTGAGGAATTCCTTGACTTTTTCTTGCATTCCATGAGGCATTACAATTGCGACCTCGCCTTTATGCAGGAAGGATTCATCTGCCAATGACAGTCTGGATTCTGAATCAACTGGAAGCCTTGTGGTTAGAAGGTTTGAGGCACTTGCAATATCATTAGTTGTATTTTTAAGATGTCTTAAAAGCATGTTAGCGGTAGATTCATCCCCCGCCTGCTTTAGCTTTTTTGATAATTGCTCCAAGTAGGCTAAGACCCTTTTTTTATCTCCGCTCAAAGCCCCTTCAATAATCCGTGATATTTCAATAATATATTCCATAGTAATATCAATCACACTCCTTGTTTTAATGGAAAAATAATGGCTTTTTTGAAAAAAACAAATCTTTTTTGAAAAAAGAGGCAATATTTTTGGAAAAAAGAGGCAATATTTTTGGAAAAACTATCCTTTTTCTGAAAAATATTCATAAATGGATGACGATGATATACCAGTGAAACCTTCAAAAAAGCTTATATCAAAAAGATGTTTCGCTGTTTTTGGGTGAAAATTCTGAGTGTTTTGTACATGGATATTGTAAACGGATGACTTCTTCATAAAACATTCATCAAAATCACTGATTGAAACCAAGATATAGAGCAGGAGTTACTATGAGGCGAATTCCTCAAAGAGCATCTTTCTGAAGCGACATACTTTTATTTTCGTTGAGAGAGCCTCGCTTTTATACCTTTTAAAACTTCCTGCGAGGGATAGAGTTCATTGTCCGTGAACTCGCCATTTTCGCGTCTGCGGAAGACTTCCACGGCGAGCGGTTTCAGCCTTTTCGGCCAACCTCCTTCGGGATTTTCATGCTCGTCGGGATGGAGACCTACATAGATAAAAGCCAACGCTTTCCATGCATTCAAAAAAGTTTTCTTGTCAAGCTTTTTAAAATTCCCATTTTTCAGGACTTCCTTCAAAATTGCTCTTCTCTTTTTCATCATGTTCACCTTTCTTTTTAAGCGCTTATTTTGAAAAACTGCCGTTGCTCGCTCCAGTTGTCCGGAAAGCCGTCGAGAAGCTTAGCGAGGCTCAATCCGTCCGGCTCGCATCCGTCAAGGATGTTCTCCTGTAAGTCAGGGGCAAGATTGACTAGATGGAGGATGCGTCCCATGTAGGAACGGTCGAAGTTGATTTTCTCGGAAAGCTCCTGCAGGTTCCTGATCTCGCCGGATTCAATCGCGTCCACCCATGCGTGGGCCCTTGCCAAAGCCTGGATCAGCGCCGACTGGGCGAGGGCTTCGGCTTCGGTGTTCGCGCCGTCAAGCGTATCAGTGGCAATGATTAGCTTCCGCCCGTTTTTGTGTTTG
>Ga0209417_1004485_pt1 | contig 16629 bp, 16 predicted proteins | sample RifGroF2_FD_184002 | JGI IMG/M metagenome (GOLD analysis project Ga0209417, IMG submission 184002) | Groundwater microbial communities from Rifle, Colorado, USA - Groundwater F2 (SPAdes) (version 2) | ecosystem: Environmental > Aquatic > Deep subsurface > Groundwater | place: Rifle, Colorado... | reverse complement strand
GTCTATATTAAACTAACAAATGAATTGTGATTTTATTAATTTGAAAAAAGCCAAAAAGTATAGGCATTTTTCAAATTGCTGTAGTAATTCATTTATTAGTTTTATATACTTGACAGCGGGCGCTTCACGATTACAAGGCTTGTAGGTTGAATATAAAGAAGTATAGTTTTAAAATCTTATACTTTACGGAAACTGGGTGTTTTAACTCTGACCGTCTGATTATTTTTATTGATACTTTGTCTTTTTCTGTTTGCTTGTCTCTTCTGCGCTTTGGCTTCATATGTTTCCTTTGTTCGTTTCGGAGCATTTACAGCTGATCTCGTAGGTCTTTGATTTGACTTTGCAGTTTTCTCGGTAAGCGTAAAAACCTGCATCGGATAAGGATTGTTTATAACAACATGGATATGCTTTCCGAGAAGCTTTTCAATCGAAGCCAAAAATGGTTTTTCATCAATATCGCAGAATGAAATCGCAACGCCGCCAAGTCCGGCTCTGCCTGTTCTGCCTATTCGGTGAATATAGGTTTCCGGTATGTTGGGTATCTCATAATTTATTACATGAGACAGCTCATCAATATCGATACCTCTTGCTGCAATATCGGTAGCAACAAGAATTTGTGATTCTTTGTTTCTGAAGCTTTCAAGTGCTGCCTGCCGTGCATTCTGCGACTTGTTACCGTGTATGGCAATTGCCTTGAAGTTAGCTTCGTAAAGCTCTTTGACAACCCTGTCGGCACCGTGCTTTGTTCGTGTGAACACAAGCGCTGAGGTAACCGGAAGTGTGTTCAGAACATGCAACAGTAGATTCGGTTTATTTTTTTTATCGACAAGATATACATTCTGTTTTATTACGCTTACCACCGGTGTGTTGGGTGTAACTGAAATTTTTACCGGATCGACAAGCACGGAATCAGCCATCTGTGTTATTTCAACCGGCATTGTTGCCGAAAATAAAAGAGTTTGTTTTTTTCCGAGTAATTTTGAAATTATAATCTTTACATCATTGATAAACCCGAGATCAAGCATATGGTCTGCTTCATCAAGGACAAATATTTCGACGAAGGACAAATCAACCAGCTTCTGTTTAATCAAGTCAATCAGTCTTCCGGGTGTTGCGACAAGTACATCAATACCATTCTTCAATACTTGCTCCTGAGGTTTCTGCGACACACCGCCAAAGATTACACCGTATCTGAGACCGGTGAACTGTCCATAGGTGCGGAAGCTGTCAAAAATCTGAATCGCAAGCTCTCTTGTTGGAGTTAAAATCAAAGATTTGATTTGTCTGCCATCGGCATTAAGAGGCTTTTCACTTAATAATTGTATTATAGGAACAGCAAAAGCAGCGGTCTTGCCTGTGCCTGTCTGTGCACAGCCGAGCAAATCTCTCCCTTCGAGAATAGGTATAATCGCTTGCTCCTGAATGGGAGTAGGGGATGTATATTTTTCCCTTTCCAGTGCTTTTAATATTGGGTAAATAATTTTCAGGTCTTTAAAGTGCATTCTTTCTCCTTGAAATTTAGGTTTACTAAAAGTTTTTATATAGTATATCCTGATTTTAGCACATTTATTAAGTAATAGCAATGTACAATATAACTATAATTCCAGCCGACTCGAAGTGTAATTACAGATTTTATTCAAAACCTAGAGCAGTATCACCAACTTTTGATAATCAGCATATATTAATATTAATATGGCAATTAAATAACCTGTTTATGGTGTCAGAAATTAAATTTAATTGTCATCTCAATTATCGCTTGTATAGCGAAAAAGTGAAGATAATGAAATCCAATATCAGCTGAAAGGATGAATTTTATTTATGGATGAGATATTAGACCTGTCCTCAAAATGTCCGCCTGCCCAGACCTGCCCTGCAGTAGGCACTCAAACAGCAACGGTATGTCTGCCGGTTACAGTTACACCCTATGCAAAGCCCGGACCTGTCGAAATAATTTGTTGTGGGTGCCCTATAATTGACCGTTTCTGCGATCGCTGCTTCGGTAAAATTAACGGTAGCTGTAAGTTCACAATAACTCAGACAATAAAGGTAAAAATTCCCGTTGAGTTCGGTGCAAATGTCAGTATCGGCGACACCTATGTCAAATGTGACTGCTTCAGAGGCGAGGGATCTGACGATGAAGCTCCCAAATGCGCAGAGGAAAAAAACGAAGACTGAATAATAATTTAAAAATGCGGTCATATGTCAGATAACATCGATATATGACCGCATTAACCTATATAAAACTAATAAATGAATTACACAAGTCATTCGATAAAAACCGTTAATTTTTGGTTCTTAATCGAATGATAAAATCGAAATTCATTTGTTAGTTTTATATTATGTTCTGTACTCTGCCGATCTGACCGTCATCAAGCATGACCTTTATTCCATGCGGATGTGTGCTGCTGTTGGTTAAAATACGCATAACGACACCGCGTGTAAGCTTGCCCGACGGTTGATCCTTTTTTAGCACAATATCAACGGTCGCACCGATTTTTATATCATTTCTGTTATTTCCGTTCATTGTATATCTCCGTTTAGTAGTATTGTTTCATTTTAAATTATTACTCAACAGACTTCAAGCATATTTTATTAATAAACGTAATTAAAATATAGTTCAGTATCTACTGACAAATCGTTTTTATTGTGCTAAAATAATATCAATTGAAATAATTGAGGATAAAGTCTGAAAGTAAATTTTCAGACACTGCAACAGCGAAAGGAATGGCTATAAAAATGAACGGTTTTATCTGTCCTGTGTGCGGCGACAACTTAATATCAGATGATAAATGCTTATTATGTAATAACAGGCATAGCTTCGATCGCGCAAAAAGCGGGTATGTCAACCTGCTTCTGTCACAGCAGTCAAAACAGCATGGTGACGACAAGCTGATGGTTCGCTCCAGACGCGATTTTCTCGACAAGGGATATTACAGACCGTTGTTAAATGCCATCCTTGAATTGTTGCCTAAATACGTAAAAAGCGGCGATTGTATCCTTGACGCAGGCTGCGGTGAATGCTATTACACAGCCGGAATATATAAACGCCTGAAAGACGATGGTATAACTGCGAAAATTCGCGGTGTCGACATCTCAAAGGATGCACTTGCATCAGGTGCAAAACGCTGTACGGAGCTTGTGCTTGCTGTTGCGAGTGTGTACAGTTTGCCGGTCGGTAACGATTCTACGGACATACTGTTGTCCTTCTTCGCACCATACAGCGGTAATGAGTTTCTGCGGGTGCTGAAGCCGGGCGGTATATTTATGCGCGTGTTCCCGCTGCAAAGGCATCTTTTCAGCCTGAAGAGCGTTGTTTATGAAAAGCCATATGAAAACAAAGTCGAGAGTTATGAGCTTGAAGGCTTTGAATTGATTGAATCAAAGGAAAGCAGGAACAAAATCCACCTTGAATCCAATGAGGATATCCGCAATGTATTCTCAATGACACCCTATTACTACAAGACAAGCTCTGATGATATCAAAAAGCTTGACACAATAAATGAACTTGAAACAGAAATTGAATTTGGGATTTTAATGTATAGAAAGTAGTGAAATTTATGATACTAAAAAACGGAATTGTTCTGACCGATAATTTTAAATTCAACAAAACAGATATAGAGATAAAAGGTCTGCAAATCACCGGTATTGGTGATATGAATGCTGATACGGATTTTCTCGACTTGACCAATATGTATGTATTGCCGGGGTTTATTGATACACATATGCACGGTGCATATGGTGTACGCTTCAGCGATCCTGTACCCGACATTAATAAAATCACCCGCTTCGAAGCAACAAGGGGTGTAACAACGATTGCCGCAACTACAAGTTCGTCCGAGTTCAGCGACCTGCTGCGTCAATTTGACTGCATTGTTGCTGCAATGGAAAAAGGCACAGATGGTGCAAAAATTGCCGGCATCCATGCCGAAGGACCTTTTCTGAACTGTAAATTCAAGGGTGCGATGACCGAAAAGAATATAATCACTCCGACCGCCGAAAAAATAGAACAGCTCTATTCGCATGGTAAAGGCAATCTTAAAATTATATCAATCGCTCCCGAAATCGAGAACGCAGATGAAGCAATTAAATATTTTGTAACAAGGGGTATTGTAGTGTCGATGGGGCATACAAACGCAACCTTCGACGAGGCGAAGAACGGTGTTTGCTGTGGCGCAACTCAATCCACACATACCTTTAACGCAATGCGTCCCTACAATCACCGCGAGCTGGGGGTGTTAGGCTGTGTGCTGACAAACCCGAAGGTGAAGTGCGAGATGATCTGCGACTTTGTGCATCTGCATCCGACAACGATAAAGTTGATTTATAACATCAAAGGGGTGGATCAAATCAATATGATCAGCGATTCGGGACATTCCGCCGGAATCGAATTGACCAAGTTCATGGTTGATGGCATTATGCGTTATGTCAAAGATGGAGTTGTCAGGCTTGCCGACGGTACGATTGCCGGCAGTACAAAGACACTTCTTGAAGGTGTCCAGAACCTTGCAAGCATCGGCATACCACTTGAGGACATCTCGAAAATGATTTCATTAAATCCCGCAAAAAGCATCGGAATCGACAATCAAACCGGAACCATCACAAAAGGCAAGCAGGCTGATCTTGTTGTTTTGAATAAGGAACTTGAGGTTGTTTATACCTTTGTGGATGGTATGATAGCATATAAAAAGAAAAAGTGAAAAATGAATAAATAAAAGTAGTGGAGACCCTGTGTGGTTTCCCGATAACCTTTTTTCGTTTTACATTTGTCTCTTGACAATTTTCTGCTTTTTATATATAATCAATTGTAGTGATTGATTATATAAGTTCATAATACGGTTGAACGTATCTACCAGCTACCTTTAGTTGACTATAACAATCCTGCAGCAGTGGGATATTTATACTCAAAATAGGTAGTTATTTTTATTCAAAAATAAGTTTTGGATTGTGAAAGGTTTGAAGATGAGCAAGGAATATAGCAACATAGATATCGTTATTATCGGAACCGGACCGGCAGGTATATTTACGGCGCTTGAGCTGCTTCGAAACGGAAGCAAACAGAAGATACTTATGGTTGACAAAGGCAGAGAAATCGAAAACAGAAGCTGCCCGAAATCGAAGGTCGGCCATTGCATTAACTGCAGACCCTGTTGCAACATCACCACCGGCTTTTCTGGTGCAGGTGCATTCTCAGATGGCAAGCTATCTCTCAGTTATGAGGTTGGCGGTGATCTGCCGATGCTGTTAGGTGAGACACTGGTGCAGGAAACTATCGACTATGCAGATAAAATATACCTCGAGTTCGGTGCGGACAAGCATGTTGAGGGTGTCGGTAACACAGAACAGGTCAAGGATATACGCAGACGTGCAATCCAGGCAGGTCTGAAGCTGGTCGACTGCCCGATCCGTCATCTCGGAACAGAGAAAGCACAGGAGATATATTATGCGATCGAACAACACCTGCTTGCAAGCGGTGTTGAACTGCTGTTTGGCTGGGAATGTGACGATCTCATACTTGAAGGCGACACCTGTAAAGGCGTTCACTTGACCAAAATCAGCGAGTCTGTTGATGTGTATGCAAATCAAATTATTATTGCAACCGGCCGCCGGGGAGCTGACTGGCTGGAACGCAAGTGTGCAGAGCATAACATCGCTCACGAGCAGGGTACTGTTGACATCGGGGTGCGTGTTGAAGTACGTAATGAAATAATGGAAAAGGTCAACAATGTACTGTACGAATCTAAACTGATCGGCTACCCGCTGCCCTTCAAGAACAAAGTCAGAACCTTCTGCCAGAACCCGGGTGGGTTTGTCAGTCAGGAGAACTATGACAACGATCTTGCTGTCGTAAACGGCCACTCATACAAGGACTTGAAATCTGATAACACAAATCTCGCTATCCTTTGTTCGCACAACTTCACCGAACCGTTCAACCAGCCAATCGCATATGCCCAGAAGATCGGCGAGCTGACCAACATGCTTGGCGCAGGACATATACTTGTTCAGCGCTTCGGTGACATTCTTGATGGTAAACGTACATGGCAGAAGGAGCTGATGCAATCCAACCTGAAACCGACACTGCCCGACGCAGTCGCAGGCGATATCACAGCGGCTATGCCCTATCGTGCGATGATAAACATAATCAACTTCATTCAAGCAGTCGACCATGTTGTGCCGGGATTTGCGTCGATTGAGACATTGCTTTACTCACCCGAGTTGAAGTTTTACAGCAACCGCATAAAGATGAACACCGACTTGAACACAAACATCAACGGTTTGCATTGTCTTGGTGACTCCAGCGGTTGGACGCGTGGTCTGATGATGGCATCGGTCATGGGTGTATTGATGGGAAGAAAACTTAACAGGAAATGAACAAAATATAAAAATTAAGACCTTGGATAACAGTTCCAAGGTCTTTAATATCATTTATACTATTTTACCGTCTGAAATTTTAATTATTCGGTCACAGAAGGATGCTATATGATCGTCATGTGTTACAATTATAATTGTTTTCCCTTGCTTATGTAGCTTAACAAATATCTGCATTATCTCATCAGCGGTAGTTGAGTCAAGGTTTCCTGTCGGCTCATCTGCCAGAATAACTGGAGTATCATTCACAATCGCACGTGCAATCGCAACCCGCTGTCGTTGTCCTCCCGACATCTTCAATACATCTTTTTCTGCTTGTTCGGGTATTCCCATGTCATAAAGCGCTCCCATAGCCTTCTTCTTCATCTCGAAGAAGGGGGTTTTGTTGAAAAGCATCGGCGCTTTAACATTATATAATGCGGTTTTATGATTTATCAGCGAAAAATCTTGCAAAACAAAGCCTATTGTTGAGTTTCTGATATGCGCAAGCTTTGCGGTGCTTTGTGAACCAATGTCGATGCTGTTCAGCGTATAGGTTCCTGTGTCAAATGTATCAAGGCAACCGAGTATATGCAGCAGTGTTGATTTGCCTGCGCCGCTTCTTCCTTGGATTGCTATCATCTCACCGTCATTGATTTCGAGATTGACATGGTCAAGTGCATGGAATGATATATCATTGATTCTGTATATCTTTGAAACACCTTTTAAATTTATCATAAGTTCCTCCTGTAAAAACTCAGCGGTGAATGCTTGTGATAGAATGCTATCGGCATTATAGTCAGTATTGCAATAATAAAAATCAAATATATGAATACCGGATAAACACAGCTGATGTCAAGTATGTAATCAATAGTATGCGGATTTGTTTGTCTTAGAAAATTAGGGAAAAAGACTGCACATATTATATTAATAATACATGGAATACTGAATAGTATAGTGAGAGTTGAAATAATCAGAGCAATACTTCGTTTTTTCGTGCATCCAATTAAGTAATACTTCGATTGTTCGTTCATGCTGCGTTTTATTATAACGGCACTTACACAAATTATCGAAAGAGTCAGTATAGTTATTATAAATAACGGAAACGGGAATGCCATCCGTACCCAATAATCAATTTCTGCATTAGAATTTTTTATAATAGTATCGTAATCATTACATAAACCGTATGTTTCAAGATAATTTATTATCTCATCTTTTTCTGTTTGCGTGATATTTTCTTTAAAACTTATAAAAAAATTACTCAATGGAACTGTCATATCGATATTATTATATATATCCGGTTTTATAGATTCTTTATTAATATATACAATAGCGGTTTCATATGCAATTTTAAACATTTTATTTGAACTCAAGTTAGTGCTGAAACTTGTAAAACTCGGGTAAAGGAATATATCGTTTAATTTACCTACAACTTTTGCAGTTATTCCATTGCCAAGATCTATCTTATCCCCAACACTAACTTCAGAAAATATAGAACCGCCTAACACAACCTCGATGTCAACAGAATTTGAAGACAACCATCTGCCTTGTTTGATATCGGATTTAAAGTGATTGAGCATATCATTGTTATAATAATAAACATTTGCTGGCATAGAATTATAGCCAATATAAGAAGCGTTGTATTGTATGATCTTGTTAAATCCAGAATATGATTCTAAATTATGGACTATTTCATTTATTAATGGTGTATATACTTCAGGATCTCCATGATGCATTAGTGTAAAGTATACATCATCTTTTAAGTTAGCCTTGATATAAAACTCTTTTGTTGCAGTATAATGTTTGTATTGCCCGTATAAACTTACAGCTAAAAATAGTACAACAGTCATAATAGCAATAATAATGAAAATAGGAATTATGTTTTTTCGAATAAATGAATACATCAATATTAAAATTTTCATATGCTTTCCTTCCTACGACATAGTATTCTTACTATTTGTTATAGCAGATTTTTGTATTTTAAGATAAATATATGTAAAAATAAAAGCAAAGACTAAAAGGACAGAAATTATAATTACGTAAATATAATCTGTTAATGTGTAGGTTAAATTTTCAAACAAATTAATCCTGTTAAAAAACTCCCTTAAGAAAAGATAGTGAATTGCTTGAGAGATTACACCGACACAAACAAGTATTATGAAAAGTGTTGAGCTTAATATGAAAAGAGTATTTCGCCTTGTTGCACCGATTAGTTCATATATACTTAGCTCGTGTGCAAAAATTTCATAAAGATATGTCATCAAAAACAATAACGTGAAAGCACAAAGTATATAAACAACGGTGATTATTATTAAAGCGATATTTTTTTCAGGAACACTTTCGGTATTGCTTGTTTTCTGAATTGTATAGCTATCATCAAATAATTTGTTTAACTCTTCATTAAATTCGATTTTATCCTTTTCGATAGTATTACCGGGTAGAGTTATATGTATCATACTTGGTATTAACCCATTTTCGATATATGTTTCAAATGAAGTCAATAAATTCCATGTCGCAGCAACTCCTACAACTTCGTACTTTATATTATTAATATTAATATTGGGGAAGTAATTTACTTTTAATGGTATATCGCTAATAACGATTATCGAATTTGGTTTATCTAAATCTGAAATTTTTCCTTTTTGTGTGTAATGACAACTCATATCCTTTCGTGTCGTAAGCATACAACAAAAACCTCTGGAATCTTCTTTTATTGCTTTTATATATTCATCGATCCCAAGCTCATCGAGGTTATTATTTGAAAATGAAGCTTCATCAAGTACGGTATAATAATCTATTATAACATTATATTTTGCTAAATCATCTTCGAGCTTTTGAATATCTATATTGTTATTTTTATTATTGAAAATTTCATATTCTTCAGCTCCAAGCAATATATCCGATTGCTTAATATTAATATAAGCATATGTAAACATTAAATTACATATAAAAATTCCAATGCAAAATATACAGAAGATAAAAGTATTGTTCTTTATCAATCCTACAATATTCGATTTTATTAAGTAAATTGTTCTCATAAACTCATTCCAATTCCGCTTTCCAGATTAATATTTCGGTGTTGTCGGGATTAATGTAGTATATTTCCGAAACAACTTCGAAAATTTCATAGCTATTTCCGTTTTCATCCTCTCCAAAACTTTGACTACCGACTTCTGTACCATCTTTGTTTAAGTTCAAGTTAAGATATGCTGAACTTTTTTTGAAAATTCTATTCCATGTTGTTGCTTTTATTTGAATAAACACTTTTTTGTATATAGTATGAGTTTCAAGGTCTTCCTTAATAATCGAATTATCTCTCTTAAGTCCGATATATGTAAAATTCGAACACAAACTTAGTCTAAAATAAGTAATATCATCAATTTCTATATTATTTATACCTCCGGGTATTTGATCATAGCTTATTATTTGTTCGACGTTCAAAAAAACAAATAGAGCAATTAATCCAATAATAGCAAGAAATATAGATGAACGAAGAATAACTTTTTTTTTCTTTTTCTTTATTTCTACGATATTTATTTCGTTAAAATATGCTTCATGTTCTTTCAATTCCATTTGTTCTCCTCCCGAAATATTCAATAGTATATTTTAAGTAATTGATTAATCGCACCAATGGGTGATGCGATTAATCAATTGAGATTATTTAACAATTACTATTTTGTATATGTTCTATCAAGATCCTTATATGAGTAAATCCAATGTCTTGCAATGAATTGCATATTGGTGGCATATTTAATATTAGGACCGATAGCAGCTTCTGCTACTGTATAACCATATGTTATAGATGTGCTTGTACCAAAATCACTTGTCTCAGAGTTTTTATTTTCGATATATGCATATGCATATACACTTTGATCGCCCCATGCATAAGTATGATCATAAGAGTTTACCTCAGTTTTTGTGTTTGGTAACTCCCACCACCAAAAACCACCTATGTTATATATTCTATAGCAGTTTGAATTTATTTCACCACCATATAGATTACCATCAGCCCAAAACTCATCGAAGCTTACTGTCCATTCAGAATAATCCTGTGCTGAAGCAGATATTGACATAACGAAAGTTAATGCTAATACTAATAAAATTGTTTTTGTAATTTTTTTCATTTGTATAAGTCCTTTCTAATTAATTAAATTTACGAATACATAATTTTATACGACAAAATATTTATTCAATCATAGAATTCCTTCTTTCGAATGTATTACATAACAGATAAATTGCCATGGCTTTATGTACACCTTTGTCTATTAATTCCTTAGAAAATAATGACTAATTAGATAATTAATATTGTAATTATACAATATATTTCTCATTTGTCAAGAGAAAATAATCATATTTTGCATTAATTTGTCTGTAAGGTAAAATTATAACCGCTGTGTCAGCTTGCAGCGGTTATGTTTATTTATTATTTTGTTATACTTTGATGGAGTTATCTTCTCCGGTTTACTCGCAAAAATAGGTACAACAGCTGTACCAGTGAGGTTGCGAGGGCTGCGACATAGGTGAGTGCCGCAGCTGACAGCATACGCCTTGCGCCGTCGACTTCCTCAATTGTCAGTATCCCCGAGCTTTCGATTGCTTCAACAGCACGGCTGCTTGCATTGTATTCGGTGGGCAGGGTTACCAGCTGAAAGAGGGCGACTGTAGCGAACAGGATAACCCCAATGTATGCGATATTGAGGTAAACCTGGCTTGACTGCGCCAGCAGAAGTCCGATAAAAACAAGCGGAAACGAAAGGTTGGAACCGATTCTGGTTATCGGGATAATTGCGTTCCGTATCTTAATCGGTGCATAGTTCTGCGCATACTGGAGCGCATGACCTGCCTCATGGGCAGCGACACCGATTGCGGCGGTGGAGGTGTTGTCGTACACAGCGTCGGACAAGCGGATGATGTTTGACTTGGGATCGTAGTGGTCGGTCAGGCTGCCGGCAACATGTTCGATTTTGACATTTTGCAGACCGTTTGCATCAAGCACTCGTCTTGCGGCATCATAACCGGTCATCCCATTTCTCGAACGTTGTTCGGAATAGCGTTTGAAGGTTGATTTTACTCTGCTGCTTGCCCATATTGAGAAAATTATAGCCGGTAGCACCATTAACAGATATAAAGGATCAAAAAACATAGAAGATTCACCCTTCCCATATTAAACTAACAAATGATTTATGATTTTATCATTCGAAAAAATGGCTTAGAAAATTCATTCATTAGTTTTATATATTGTAATTTAAAATATTACTTTAATACTTTCGTTGATTCAATATAATCATCATATGTCGAAACCTTGTCGACGAATCCGTTGGGCGTCAACTCGATTATCCTGTTTGCGACAGTCTGGATGAATTGGTGGTCGTGTGAGGAGAACAGCACAATGCCCTTGAAGTCCGAAAGCCCGTTGTTAACGGCTGTTATTGATTCGAGGTCGAGATGGTTCGTGGGCTGGTCAACGACCAACACATTCGAACCGTTCAGCATCATGCGTGAAAACATGCAGCGTACCTTTTCGCCGCCTGACAGCACATTGACAGGCTTCAACACATCATCACCCGAGAACAGCATCCTGCCTAAGAAGCCACGCAAATATGTTTCGGTAACATCCTTTGAATACTGTTCGAGCCATTTTAATATGCTAAGCTTACGGTCGATAAAGAAGGCTGTGTTGTCTTTGGGAAAATAGGACTGCGAGGTGCTGATACCCCATTTGAAGCTGCCCGAATCGGGTTCAAGCTCGCTCATGAGGATTTTAAACAGGGTTGTAATTGCGGTCTCGTTATCACCGATGAAAGCGATTTTGTCACCCTTGTTCACTCTGAATGAGAGGTCTTTTATAATTTGCTCACCGTCAACCGTTTTGCAGAGGTTTTCTACGGTTAGAATCTCCTTACCGGGTTCGCGGTCTATTTGAAATCCTATGAAAGGATAACGGCGTGAGGATGCAGGCATTTGATCAAGATCGAGCTTTTCAAGCAACTTTTTTCGCGAGGTCGCTTGCTTTGCCTTGGATTTGTTCGCTGAGAAGCGTTCGATGAAGCTGCGCAGCTCTTTTGCTTTTTCCTCGGCTTTCTTGTTCTGATCGCGCTTCATGCGTTGAATCAGTTGGCTGGATTCATACCAAAAATCGTAGTTGCCGACATAGGTCTGCATCTGTGAAAAGTCGATGTCGACAATGTGGGTGCAGACAGTGTTGAGAAAGTGGCGGTCATGAGAGACAACGAGTACGGTGCCGGGGAAGTCGAACAGAAAGTTTTCCAGCCACTCAATCGAACTGATGTCAAGATGATTGGTCGGTTCGTCCATGAGCAGGATGTCGGGGGAGCCGAACAGCGCCTGCGCAAGCAACACCTTAACCTTGCGGTTGCCGTCGAGTGACGACATCGGCATATGCAGCGTGTCAACATCAAGCCCCAGCCCCTGAATCAGCCTTGATGCCTCGGATTCCGATTCCCAGCCATTCAGCTCAGCGAACTCACCTTCAAGCTCTGATGCAAGAAGTCCATCCTCGTCGGTGAATTCTTCTTTGGCATAAAGTCCATCCTTCTGTTTCATTATTTCGTATAACCGGGGGTTTCCCATTATAATTGTGTCAAGAACAGTATATTGGTCGTATGCGAAATGGTCCTGCTTTAATACCGACATTCTGGCTTTTTTGTCGATGGAGATATCCCCCGTCGAGGCTTCAAGCTCGCCCGAGAGCAAACGTAGGAAGGTTGATTTACCGGCGCCGTTTGCGCCGATTATACCGTAGCAGTTGCCTTTTGTGAACATCAGGTCACAGTGTGCGAATAAGTTAGTTCCGTTGAAATTAAGACTTACATTGGTTACAGTTATCATTTTTACCTCAGATATATATTATTCATACTAATATATCATAAAAATACTAAATAATCTATGCTTTTTGATTAATAAATGGTTGATTGTAAGATGAAGTTGCAATAAAAAAATGAGCCAGAAAGAGGTCAAATGTGATAAGATGGAGTTACTACACAACATCAGACACAGGAGAGACATCTTTATGGAACAAGAACAGTATACCACAAGACACCAAAAAGGTAAACACCTAAATTATGACGAACGCATGATAATTCAATTAAGGCTGCAGGACGGTTGGTCGCCAAATCAAATAGCCAGAGAGCTTGGCTGTGTGTACAATACTGTAAAAAATGAGATTCAACGAGGGACAGTTGAGTTATATCATAAAACGGTTAAGCGGTATAAAGCCAAAGCCGTACAAATGTATGAAGTGCTCCGAATTTCTCAAATATATCAGCAAAAAATTTCATGCAAGTGATAAAAAATGGTCGCTGGATGCTTGTGCCGGACGAGCGTTGCTGGAGAAAAAGTTTCCCAGATCAGAGATGGTCTGCACAAAAACGCTGTATAACTATGTTGACCAGAAATTGCTTCCGAATACAAACATGGAACTGCCCGAAAAGCTCAAAAGAAACACCAAAGTCCATCGAAATCGTCAAAACAAACGGGTTTTCGGACGCAGCATCGAGGAGCGACCGACTGAAGCAGCGGATCGTAAGAATTTTGGCAACTGGGAGATAGATACGGTAATGAGAGAAAAGTCGAGGAAAAATGAAGTGCTGCTTACATTGGTAGAGCGCATGAGCGACAACTGCATTTTCATGAAAATACATAGTAAAGAAGCGGATGATATCATGTGTGGGATGCGGCAACTGAAAGAATTGTTTTCTGAACGGTTCAGCGAGGTTTTCAGGACGATAACCAGCGACAACGGAAGCGAGTTTGCGAGACTTTCCGAACTTGAAGCTTCAGCAAAAACCCGCATTTATTATACACACCCGTACACTTCCTGCGAGCGACCTGTGAACGAAAGGCACAATGGAATACTACGACGATTTCTTCCCAAAGGAACACGGCTTAAGGATTACAGTGTTGACGAAATCGGGTTTTTGGAGGACTGGATCAATCAGCTTCCGAGAAAAGTTCTTGGTTACCGGACTCCAGAAGAAGTGTTCAACGAGCAACTGGATATAATATATCGGCGACCTACCGCATAGGGGGTGGGAGCCGTAGGCGAGCACCCCCTATGCGGTAAAGCTATTCGCTCCATCTTTTTATTATTTTTTGCAACTTGCTATTACAATTTACGAGCAGATAATAAATGCAAGAACATTTGAATTAATTCTTTCTGAATGATATGCTTCTCTCAACAAGAGAACTTCTACAGACTAATGCCTGTCGAGGTTCTCTTGTTGCATGTATTATTCTGATTTAATTGCCCTTAATAATCTCATAAGCTTTAACGAGATCCAATCTTCCGTAACCCCATTGAAAATTGGGATATTCCATATCAGGTGATTGTGTTGCTCCTTGGATTAGGTATGCACGAATCTGGTATGTACTGAGTGAAATATCGTTCTTTTCTACTATGCCCCATTGCATAATAAGAGCACAAGCACCGGCTGTAATCGCTGCAGCAACGCTTGTTCCGGTCATAGAGCCAAACCCGGTTGGTATCACACCACCAACGTCGACACCGGGAGCGACAAAATCTGGTGTGATTAAGTATAATCTAGTTGGCCCCCACGAGGATTCAGAATATAAAAGGTTATTTCTTGTATCATAAGCTCCGCAATCTATTATACCAACAGATGTTGCGGGTATTGTTGTCGTAAAATATGGATTAGGATTTATAAACTTAACACTCGGATCTACAAACCCTGTCATAGGAAGGTATATATGAAAGTCACCCTCCTGAACCAAATCACCACATACACATATAATCCATATTCCCGGAGATGGATCAAGTATTTTTATATTAGTACTTTGACCTCCGATGATTCTAGTAGGAAAATAATATTCCACTTGAACACTTGATTGATCAAATGTAAATCTTGCCGTGTATTTAGTATTGGGCTTTGCAAGTATTTTTTCTATTTTTTCGCCCAAAGGAGAAGTTATTGATATTGATAACTTATCAGATATATTATTCCGCATCGTTAAGTAAATACAGTCGACATTATTACCAACAGTAACTTGAACAGGTAGTACTTCATCCTTTGAATTTAATTTACCGTAAAAATGGTGTCCGGCTTGACTTTCATTTCCAGTTGCGACGCAAATACATACTCCTATTTGTTGACCTACAAGAGTAATATACTGTTCAAAAATTGAAAAACCATCATGCCCGCCAAAATTTGTACCTAAGCCAAGACATATAACTACAGGTCTGCCGAGCTGCTTCGCTTTTTCTATTATATATTCAATGCCACCTATAACGGCTGCAGATGAATAAGCATTTTCCTGGTCTTTAGGAACACAATATTTTTCAAGATAATATGGTCTTGCTTTTTTTAATTTTACAATGATGAGTTCAGAATCGGGAGCTGCTCCAATAAAGTTATCTGTTTTGCGACCTGCGGCTATAGATGCAAGGAATGTCCCATGACCAACTGTATCCTGTTCCGGAACAATCAAATACGGGTCATCTGAAACTAGTGCCATATTTATTTGCTCCTGGGTATATTCAGTACCAATAACTAATTCCCGATTTAAAGTACCCCGTACTGTTTGATCAAATATACTTACTATTTTACTTGTTCCGTCATCATATCTAAAAACTTCATTTGTGTAGTCGATACCTGTATCAACAATGCCTACTAATACACCCTTGCCAGTTAATTTTAAAAGAGGATCATTCTGTATTTGAATTATACCGGATGCTTCAAGACTAGGTTGGCCAAGTAATCCCATAACTCTGGATTCCGAACCTTGAAATGTTGAGCCTAAATCCTCCAATACTCTGTCAATATTATTTTTATCAATATACGCAATAACATATCCGCCTATCAACTCACGAGTCAGTAGAATATATGGTTCTTTTTCTATGTAATTATATAACTCATCACTTTTTTGTATCACAAAATCTACTGTGTTTGGCGAATCGATGAACTCCTCAATTGTTTTAAAACTATCCATATGTAGAACCTCCAAATTAAAATCTCTCTATTATTTTATGCTCAACATAAAAATGATGATATATTATTTAGAAATATATTGAAAACATTAAATATTGTCCTTTAGTACAGTGAAAACTTTCGCTGAGTGAAAAAATTAAAAATCATAGATTTTTTCCACCGCGAGGTGATATATTAAATTATCGGAGCAATAAGCAAATAAGTCTAATTATCAAGACTTATATGAAAGGGAGTTTGTTTGATGAAAAAATCTATTGCAGCATTTCTTTGTTTGGTAATGGTATTTGCATTTATCCCCTTTTCAACACAGGTTGCAGCG
>Ga0209417_1004479_pt1 | contig 16652 bp, 17 predicted proteins | sample RifGroF2_FD_184002 | JGI IMG/M metagenome (GOLD analysis project Ga0209417, IMG submission 184002) | Groundwater microbial communities from Rifle, Colorado, USA - Groundwater F2 (SPAdes) (version 2) | ecosystem: Environmental > Aquatic > Deep subsurface > Groundwater | place: Rifle, Colorado... | reverse complement strand
TGCTCGAAGCGGGAGCGAAAGTTATAACGAGCTACCCCGGTTCGCCCACGCCGGAGATCGCTGAGGCCCTTCTTTCGGTTCCGGAAGAACTTAGAAAATATCATTTCGAATGGGCAACCAACGAAAAAGTAGCTACTGAGATCGCTTTCGGAGCAAGTATAAACGGGCATCTTTCAGTCGTGTTCTTTAAGTCTGTGGGATTAAATGTTGCGTCAGATTCACTTGTACAACTCGGACTGATGAACCTCATCGGAGGTCTGGTCATTATTCTTGGAGACGATCCCGGCGCGAATTCAAGCCAGAATGAGCAGGATAACCGTCATTTTGCAAGAATGTCGTATATCCCTGTTTTCGAACCGTCTTCGCCGACTGAAGCCTATCAAATGTTCATTTATGCGGTTAATATTTCCAGAAAATATCAGATGCCTGTTATATTCAGGCTTACAACCCATGTTTGCCATGCGAAAGAAGTTATTCAGTTCGGACAGATACCGGAACCGCGCTCAAAATTCAGCCCTTCGTTCGACAGAAAGAACGGCCCGTATCTGCCGATTACAAAAGCTGTATTTCCCCTTAAAAAAATTGCGCTCGACAGACTTGACAAAATGGAAGAGGAATCTGAAATATCTGTTTTTAATAAAGTTCATTCTCCTTTCGGTCTTGAATATATCAGCGGCAGGAAGTTGGGGATAATTTCATCATCAATGCCCGTTCTTTCGATACTTGAAAACCTTGATAAGGCTAAACAGCCTGTTGATCTTCTTCAGCTTAATTTCAGCTTTCCTCTTCCGAAAGAGAAGATAACAAAATACCTTAATGATCACGATGAGGTCATTATTATTGAAGAACTCGACAGAGTTATGGAATTCGAGATCAAATCGCTTGCATACGACAGAAATATTAAGTGCCGTATCTCATCACGGACAGACAAAGCTGACCTGATGGGGGAACTCGGTTCGGAAAGAACATGGAAGATACTTTCTGATAAATGGAGTGATGTATTCCCGTCAGAGATCGAGAATATAAGCCTTCCTTTCAACAACCCCAGGATACCTCAGATGTGTCCGGGATGCGGCCACAGATCGGCTTTCCACGCGATAAAACAGGCACTTCCCGAAGGTACAATAACCGTCGGCGATATCGGCTGCCATTCACTCGGGTTTTTCAAGCCTTATAACATGGGGGAGATGCTCCTCTCGATGGGTCATTCCAGCGGAACGGCCGCAGGACTCACAATAGGAAATTCAACAAGGAAAGTCCTTGCTTTCATAGGCGATTCAACATTTTTCCACGCGGGACTGCCGGCAATAATAAACGCAGTTCTTTACAACCATAATTTCACCCTTGTTGTCATGGAGAACGGAACTACCGCGATGACAGGCCATCAGCCTCATCCCGGATCCGGAGAGATCGGCGATAAAATATCAATTGATAAAGTTCTCGAATCTATCGGAGTTAAATTTATCAGAAGGGTTGACACATACCAGCAGAAACAGCTTACGGCTCATATAAAGGAAGCCCTTGATTTTGAAGGTTTTTCAGTTGTAATTGCAAGCCATCCCTGCATGCTTAAGTTCATGCGCGGTCAGAGAAAAAAGGACAATTATGTTCCCAAACATGTGGCTGTGGATCAGGGTAAATGCGAACAGCATCTTGCATGCATCGAAGATTTTGGATGCCCGTCCTTCATTAAGAATGACGACGGCTCAATAACGGTCAATGAAGACCTCTGCATAGGCGACGGTTCATGCAGACAGACATGTCCTGTCAGTGCGATCGATTTTAAGAAGGGGGCCGAATAATGAAAGAAATGAATATATATATGTGCGGAGTGGGCGGACAGGGAATAGGTCTTCTCGCCGAAGTAATGCTCAGATCATGTCATTACGCAGGATATGATGTCAAAGGAGTTGATACGCACGGTCTGGCTCAGAGAGGCGGTACAGTTGTATCTCATCTCAGGATCGGCAAAAAAGTTCATACGCCTATGATACCTCCCGGTACCGCAGATATGATAATCGCGCTCGAACGGCTTGAGGCTATGCGCGGAATAAGCGAAATGCTGTCTTCAGGCGGAAAAGTTATATATTACGATGTAGAGTATCAGACGATCGACAACAGGCTCGGAAATATAAAGTATCCAACGGCTGAAGAAGTAAAAAATTCAGCTGATCAAAAGAAAGCTGAAATATTGAAAGTTTTTGAAAAAAATATTTCAGATCCGAGAATGCAGAATGTGGTTCTGATAAAAAAAATAATAGAAAAAGGCTGGATAGCGGGCTTAACGAAAGACATGGCTGTAAAGGCACTCGGAGAGCTTATGCAGGGAAAAGCACTTGAAAAAAATATAAAGTTATTGAACGGAAACTAAAGTAAGGTCTGACTGATGAAGTATATTTTAACAGGTGGAGGAACGGGAGGGCATGTTTATCCTGCCCTGGCGATTGCGGAACATATAAAGAAGAATGAACCGGATGCCGAATTTTTATACATAGGCACAAAAGATCATATTGAATCAAGGATCGTTCCGGCTAAAGGCTACAAAATGAAGTATATTACAGCAACCGGTATGCCTGACAGAAAATTCAGTGCAGCTATGCTGAACTTTGCTTTAAAAATATTCTTCGGCACGATTAAAAGCATTTTTATCGTATTGTTTTATCGCCCCGACATGATAATAGGGTCAGGCGGTTTTGTTTCTGCTCCGCCTATTTTTGCGGGATATATTTTAAGAAAATTGAAACTTTCCAAAGCAAAGTTATTCCTTCACGAAGCTAACGCGGAACCAGGAAAGCTGATAAAGCTGGCAGGGCCTATGTGCGACGGCGTGGGAGTCTCATACGAAATTGCCATGAATTTATTTCCGTCAAACGGAAAATTTGTGGGTTATCCGGTTAGACCGGAATTCTTCAGCGGTTCTAAATCCGAATCAAGGAAAAAACTCGGTATTGCGGATGACACTTTTCTGGTCTTTGCCGTCGGCGGTTCGCAGGGTGCACGGACAATTAACAGAGCGGTAGCTGACAGCCTGAAACATCTTTCCGGGCTGAAAAATTTCTCGATAATTCATGTTACAGGCAGGAAGAATCCGAATTACAACGGTTTGCTTGATACTATTAAACGGTTAGAAAAAAATAGCATTAAAGAAAGTGAAACACCGTTTTATAAAAAGATCGAATATGCCGACAACATTAAAGATTATTATTTTGCTGCCGATCTTATCATTACAAGAGGCGGCGGCACCATAAACGAGATAGCTGTCTGCGGAACTCCTTCGCTGATCATTCCTAAGGCGAACCTGTCCGGTGATCATCAGGTAATGAATGCTCTCAGTATGAAGAATTCGGGAGCTGCTGAAGTGGTTTATGAAGAAGTAATGATCGAAGACGGAGAATTCATCATAAAAGTTGAAGGGGAAAAGCTGGCTGGAAAGATAAAGGAATTCTATAATGACAGAAGCAGGCTGGAGAAGATGTCAAGTTCTGCCAAAAAATCCGTTATTGCGAACGCAAACGACGAGATATACAAATTCATAAAAGATGTTTTCAATAATAAAAAAACCGTACACACGATAACAAAAATTCATCAGTCGAATAAGTATGCTGATATGGGCGTGAAGCAGATATATAATTCACTATCGAAAATGAAACCTGAAGAGATAAGAAGTCTTGAATTTCTTGACTATATTAAATACAGAACCAGCCACTACCTTATTTCATCGAACTGGAAGATCAAAAATACTGCGGTTAAAATTACAGGACTGACAAAAGATGCGTCAAAGCTTCCTTTCCTCAGTAAGCTGCTCAGCGACGGCAATGCGGGATTTGTTAAAAGAAATATTTTCTGTGCCTACAGAACAATCGGTGCATATAATGAAACTATCGAAAAAGATATTTTTGTAGGTCTGAAGGATCCGTACTGGGAAGTTCAGACAGAAGCTTTGAAGTGTATTAAATATTTCTCAGAAGAAACCGTACATAACGACAAGATAAGACCCGTAATTTCCAGTCTTCTTGCCAGCGGCAACTACGAAGTGGTATTAAATGCGATAGAAGCATACTCTGTCTATATAAACACAGCGGAAGACCTGAAAGAATATAACCGGTTCTATTATCACAACAATTCACAGATAAGGGAAGCCGTCATAACGGTACTTAATGATCTGAAGAAAAAAGGCAGGATATCGGCTGACGAATTCAAATCACAGCTTGATAATATTTTACTGACAACAACCGGTTTTACTCCTGTTTTCAGTATGAAACAAAAACTTAAAGATGCACTCTAAAATAGCGTGTTTTGTTTTTTTATATTATTTATTGTTGCAAAACAAATACTAATAATTTAAATTATTATACAAGACAAAAAGGGGTTTCAGGATGTATTCAAAATTATCAATTATGGTTTTCATAGTAATGCTTACTTTAAGTTCCAGATCATTCGGTTATGAGGATAAATTTTATAATTATTACGAAAAAGGTCTTCAATATATGAAGACTGGAGACTTCAACAGGGCCATTGTCGAATTCAAAAGCGCATATTCCCTTCAGTTCGAGGATGCAAAAAAGAAAAGGACATACGGAACAAAATTCATTGAGTATTTTCCGCATAGAGAGACCGGAGTCTGTTATTATCTGCTTGAAGAATATGACAATGCGAGACAGGAACTTGAGCTTTCGGTATCTTACAAAAAATCTGACAGGGCAGAAGAATATTTAAACAAGATAACAACCGGCATCACTCATACTGACGAGAACAGAAATAAAGAACTTGCTAAGCTTGAGGAAAAGAAAAAACAGCTAGCTCTTGAGCAGGAAAAAATAGAAAAGGAACGGGTTGAAAAAGAAAAAAGAGAAAAAGAAGCTCTTGCGATAAAAAAAGAACAGGAAAGAAAAGAGAAAGAACAGCTTGAGCAGGAAAGAAAGCTGAAAGAGATTAGCGAGAAAGAACTTTTGGCGCTGCAGAAAGAGCAGGAGCAAAAAGAGAAAGAGCGCCTCGAGCAGGAAAGAAAACTTAAAGAGAAAAATGAAAAAGAAGCTCTTGCTATCAAAAGAGAAAGAGAAGCTATTCAAAAGGAAATGGAAGAGCTTGAAAGACGGAAAAAGGAGCTCGATAAAGACCGAACAAAAGCAAATGTTCCGCTGACATCTGATCTTATAAAAATAACGAGGGTCGGTTCGCCTTTGACCGTTGCTATAATTCCCATAGAGTCAAAAGAAAGCAATTCACAGATATCTTCGATGATACTTGATAAGCTTATTACCAATCTTGTAAAGAAAAGAAGATTCAAGGTAATTGAAAGGGAATTTCTTGATAAGATCATGAATGAACAAAGCCTTGGCATGACAGGAATTGTTGATGAAGCGACGGCTATTAATGCCGGAAAAGTAATAGGAGCTGAAGCAATAATTATGGGTAAACAGAGTGAACTTAACGGAGATCTACACATCTCGGTAAGGGTAATAGATGTCGAAACATCGGAAACGATAACTGCGAATGAAATAGTTTCTGAGCAGGATGAGCTTGAACGAGCGATGGAAAAAGTAGCTGTAATGATAATCAACGATATGCCGTTATTTGAAGGAACAATTATTAAAATAGATCCCGATCAGATCTACCTTGATATAGGAGCCGATCTCGGTGTCAGAAAAGGAACAAAGTTCACTTTATACAGAAAAGGCGAGGAAATAAAACATCCTTCTACAGGCGAGGTGCTCGGTTATAATGTTACTCCGCTGGGTGAAGCTGTCACGACAAATGTTCAGGAGAAAATGTCTATTGCAAAGATCGTAAAATCAGGTTCGATACAAATAGGTGATAAAGCTGTTATTAAATAAAGGGAGGGGAGATCATGTCTAAAAAATTATTTTTGGTTTTCGCGGCTCTGTTGTTTTTAAGTTCTCTGAATGCGGAACTGGACTGGAACATAACCGGATCTGGCGCCAGAGCTGCCGGAATGGGCAATGCTTTTATCGGAATAGCAGATGACGCTACCGCGATCAACTGGAACCCGGGCGGATTGACGGCTCTTGAACATTTCGAGGCTTCAATTGTGGGCGGATGGGTAGCGGATATGGAAGAGTATTCTTTCGAAGATAACGTTGGGTCAGATATCAGCGATGATTTTTTTTACGATCATGTAAATGTTAATTTCTTAAGTATGGCTTATCCAATGACAGTGAGCGATAAAAAACTGGTTCTTGCCGCAGCGTTTCAGAAACAGCTTGATTTCTTTTCCGAGGATGAGCAGGAGGATGAAGTCAACCTTTACACTTACAATTACGACTCTGATGGCGGCGTATATACTATGAACCTTGGAGCAAGTTATCAGGTTCTTCCTTATTTATCGGTTGGTGCAACCGGAAATATCTGGCTGGGCGAATCCGAATCCAACATGGAGAAGACATGGGATGCATATTCTCAGACATCAACATCTCAAAATAAGAATTTCAGCGGGTTTAACCTTTCTCTAGGAACGATCTTTGATATGAGTGCGATAAAAGAAAATGTTCCATTAAAGATAGGTCTTGTATTAAAAACGCCTTTCGATCTTGATTACGATTATGAATATGAATTTAGCGATACTGACGGGTATTCTTACGCTGAAAGTTTTTCGGGGTCTGTTGAAATGCCTTTGATGTTCGGTCTGGGAGCATCTTACAGGTTCGGGGAAAATTTTACTGTGGGCGTTGATTTTGAAAGAAGGAATTATGCGAAATCGAAATTTAAAGGCGAATATGACGACGGCACAACCTATGAAGAATATATGAGCCCTACTGAAGATGATGTTACTCAATTCAGACTCGGAATGGAGTATCTTATAATCACGGATGCTGTCGTTGTTCCTGTAAGATTTGGAATCTACAATTACCCGACTCTTTGGGCGAATGAAGATAATCAGCTGTATTACGATGGCGATGACACTTACGGAAATCCAATTTATATAAGTGATGAGGATGCCTCCGACCTTGAACAGCTTGTCGGTACAGGACTATCACTAGGAAGCGGGGTCATATTTGAAAAATTTTCCCTTGATTTCAGTTTCAATGTTTACAGCTACGAAAATACATATAAAAATTATTTTGTTGACGGTCCATGGGGCGGGTATGAATCTGAAGAATCCTGGACTAATACAAAAGCTACAATGAATATGTCGGCAGTTATTTATCTCGATACATTCATTAAATAAAAGATTTATTTTATTATCAGCATAAAAAAACCGCCATCCGGCGGTTTTTTTTATTTAAGATCAACTATTCTGTCGAACTCAATGTTTTCCCGTTTTAAAAACTCTTCCGCTTGCGCGATCAGATCATATCCGACCATTACGCAGTAACCGCAGTCGGAGCTGAGATCACGGGGGACAGGAATAAGTTTATTTTCGATATTATTCTTATTAAGAACATCGACAGCCCACATGGCATAATTGGACGAATGAAAAAGTATTACTGAGCTTTCTCTCAATTTATTTTCCGTCCCGGATGATTTTCAGAGCCTCAAGAGCAGTTTCTACTTCAGATATCGTGTTGAATACGCTGAAACTGAATCTGACAGTGCCTTCAGGGAAAGTTCCGATCCTTTGATGAGCTAACGGCGAGCAGTGAAGACCCTGTCTGGACATTATATCAAAATCGTCTGACAGTCTCTGAGTTATTTCAGATACGGATAATCCGCCGATCGTAAAAGATACCACTCCGAACCCGGATGAGGCTGAATAGCTTTTGAACCCGTCGATCCTTTTAGAAGCTTTTTCAATGAAATACTTCTGAAGAGTGACCTTATGAAGCTGAACGCTTTTCAGTTTCTCAGGCATATTATTTAAAAATTCAACACCTTTGGACAGTCCTGCGATCCCAGCTACATTCAGAGTTCCGCTTTCATACATATCCGGAAGGAAATTAGGCTGTACGGTTTTATCCGACATACTGCCTGTTCCTCCTTCTTTTAACGGGTTCATTTTTCTTACATCGAATGAATCGGAAATAATAAGCCCTCCGGTTCCAGTCGGCCCGTAAAGACCTTTATGTCCGGCAAATGCGATCATGTCGATACTGTCAGATTTGAGGTCTATCGGAATAATTCCGGCGGATTGAGCACAATCGAGAATAAAAATCATATTATTTTTCTTACACCATTTTCCGATCTCTGCGACAGGCTGAACTATCCCTGTAACATTGGACATGTGATTTATAATTACTGCTTTTGTGTTGTTTTTTTTCGCGGAATCAAGTTCACCGGTAGAGATAATGCCGCTGTCATCTCCGGGGAGCACGGTTATACTGATTATCCCTCTATCTTCGAGCATTTTTAAAGGCCTGATAATACTATTGTGCTCCATGGATGATGTGATAACATGGTCGTCCTGGCACAGGATTCCTTTGATGGCAAGATTAAGCGAATCAGTCGCGTTTGAACTAAAAATGACATTCATCGGGCTTTTTACTCCGAAGAATTCCGCGATATTTTTGCGGGCTTGAAAAACTATTTTTCCGGCTTCACAAGCCATCCTGTGTCCCGATCTTCCCGGGTTCGCGCCGACCAGTGTCATATAATCAACAACTGCATCCACAACAGCCGGGGGTTTAGGGAAGCTGGTTGCAGAATTATCAAAATAGATCGTATTGTTTTTAAGCCTTGAAATTTTAGTCATTGAAATCTGCTCCTTTAACATGAACAGTAGTATATGCAATAATCAGGTAAAATACAAGACCGACTATTCTTAAGTTAGATATTTTCTATTTTCTATCGATCCTGATTATTATATGATCTTCCTTTTCTTCCGAGGAAAACTTAAAGCCTTTATTTTCAAGTATTCTGGTTACGTTCTCGTATGAAGCTTCACTATCAACCAATACTTCAAATTCTTTTTCTCCGGCTATTATTTCGCGTGTGACCAGTATAACAGGCTGAGGGCATGAAAGACCTCTTGCATCAACTGTTTTCATTTTATTCTCCTTTATTTAAGCTGATTTTCTTTTTTGCGTCATGGTTACCGCGATAACGAAAGTGAAAATGAGCCCGATGATCGTTCCCCACATTCCGAATTCTCCGATCCCTTTCGGCGAACTTGCCATGGCGAAATTGTGAGAGAAACCCGCTCCCACTATCATACCCATTACAAAAACTCCGGCATCTGTGTCGCCTTCACCTGAAAGTATAAGCTGTCTGCCCGGACATCCGCCTGAGAGCGCAAATGCGAATCCCGAAAGCATCATTCCCAGAAAGTTCCAGATGTGCATATTATGAGCTATAGGCTGATTTTCAAATCCCGCATTAAACTGGCCTAGTATCAGGTTCATTATAAATACTGCAATCGTAAAAGCGGCAACTCCAAAGAACAGATGGAAATCTTTTACAAGGATTATATCTCTGATAGAGCCCATTGTGCAGAAACGGCTTCTTTGAGCGATCCCGCCGACTATAAGTCCTGCAATAATACTTATAATGAAAGGAGCCTTCATAGATCCCGGTCCTGTAACGCTGTTGAAAAGTTTTGGAAAATTAAAAACTAGCAGAGCAAAAATTAATACCATGAATGCAGGCATAATGTAGCCTGTCACTCTTGCCTGCGCATTGTTTCTGCCCAGGCTGTATCCTTTCTTTATAAAATAAGATCCGATGCCTATTCCGGCTATCAATCCGGCTATCCCGAGTATCGCATTCCAGTCACCACCTGCGAGCCTGATGAAAGCTCTCCACGGACACCCGAGGAATACCAGTGCTCCAATCATGGCAAATACGCCCAGAAAGAATCTTATGACGGTCGAAGAACCGCCTCGCGGCCTGAATTCTCCTTTGATAAGAGAGATCAAAAGAGCGCTGACCATGATGCCTATTATCTCAGGCCTAATGTACTGAACGATGTCAGCTCTGTGAAAACCCAGTCCGCCTGCAATATCGCGTTCGAAACAGGCTATGCAGAAACCCATGTTTTTCGGATTGCCCAAATAAACAAGCAGCGCGGCTATCACTCCGATCAATGAACCGGCAGTTATAATTCCTGCCTTTGATTTGAAAAAATTACCATTCATTAATTACTCCTTTAAGAATTATATTTTTTAAAATTGTGTTTTCGTATATGCAGTATTGAATTTACAACAAAGAGAAAAAAAAGAACCTTACACGAAAGCCACCAATTGAGGATTTGATCTGCCTCAGCCATGGCCCTGTTCGAAAATGAACGCAAGTATTGGGTGTCTATCATTTTTCATACTTAGCAAATTTATTATTTAAAATTTCATAAGTCAAGATTTTTCCTCCTGAAAAAAAATATTATTTGCACTTGACAAAAGATGTTTTCAAATATAGTTTACTTTCAAGTCAAAACTAAACCGCCCAGGTGCCGTAAAAAGCATAGTAATAATCCAAAGTGAACAACTGCAATCGCTAAGTTCTTTGAAAAGATTGTTGGTTGCCGCATTTCATAAGCCATTATGCTGATCGCGGACAAAAAAATTAAAAAACTGGGAGGAATCATGAACAAGTATCTGGTCGCACTAATGATGGTCGTAGTTGTGTCCTGTTTCGTAAGCTGCTCAAAAAACAGTCCTTTCGAACCGGAAAGTTCTGATGACGGTGCTATTTATCAAAGGCCTGATTTTATTGACGAAAGACCTGAGGAGATTAAAGCTGAGTTCACTCTAACTGATTGCGAACCCGTAAAGCTTGATCCCAGCGCTACAAAAGCTAAATATGCCCTAGTTATCGGGATCTCAAACTATTCCGGTACCGCAAACGATCTGAATTACTGTGATGATGATGCGTCCGATTGGGAAGCCTACCTAAAAGGAAAAGGATACACAGTTACAAAACTTGTTGACCTTTCAGCTACAAAAAGCAATATTGAATCCGCAATAAACACTTTAGCTGGCAGATCAATAGCAGGAAGCGAAATATTCTTTGTTTATTCAGGACACGGTTACAAAGGGAACATGATCACTACCGATATGTACTACCTGAGCTATTCATGGCTAAAAACTAAATTTTCTGTTGCAAAAAGCACAAAAATGGGATTCACATTCGACGCTTGCCAGATTGGAGCATTTAAGACTGCAATGTCAGCGGTAGGAAGAATAGTTGATGTGGCTTCTGGCACAAATACATATTCTTATGACGGCGATTCCACGATGAAAAACGGTGTGTTTACATATTACCAAATGGAAGGATGGTCAAAATACAATTATTTTGAAGAAGACAGCAAATACGCCTGTGACAAGATGATCGCTTGGGGAAAAGCTCACGGAGTAAAATGCACACCGTCTTACGCAGACAGCTATACAGGTTCGATGATACCGTAACAAATCAGTTTATACTACAAGTAAAAAGCGGCTTATCTTAGCCGCTTTTTTATTATATAGAAATTTATAATTGAATCAACCTGTATGTCGGGATTAGACTTTCCGGAGCATATGACAACTTGGCTTTTCTGAGTCCATCTTTGCCCATATCCTGCTCTCTGTTAAGGAAAGTAAAACGGTCGTTAAGACAAATTGCAGTTTCCAGGTTAATTATCTGACCTGCACCTTTAAGTTCGGGGTCGTATTTTTCAAAATGAATATCTGCGATATCATGCTTTAATTCGCTGTAAAATGCAAAAGCAGCGAGCCTGTGATTCGAAAAAAGCAGGACGCCTTCCAGACCAAGAATGTTATGATTTCTGACAGCCCGTTCAAGTACATTCAGTTCTAATTTTTTCTCTTCATCGCAGATGCCGTTCTGATCCATGCACCATTTTACAGACAGATCGAGGCACATTTCAATATGTTCTTCTTTGAATTGAACCGTTTTATACGGGCTGTAGTTTCGTTTGAACTGAGATATAAGGTTCTTCTTTTTCTGAAGTTTTTTGCCCCCGAGCAAAGCCAGATTCTCAGTTTTATAAAGATAATCGGAATTTCCGTCATCGTAAACAGGCGTGAAATTATGATTAATAGCCGGATTCAGAGCAAGATAACCTTCCGGAACAGATACAAAATTACCCGGAAAATCTTCGTTTCTTATCAAATCTGACAATTCTTTCATTTCTGTAGAAGTAAAAGGATATCCAAGCGGGTAGAGCATGAACTCAGAAGTAAAATTAAAGAAAAGCAGTCTGTCTTTATAGATTCCCCATTTAACATTCAGGAAATGACCCCATGAGAACAGGTTCACGATATTATAGTCACAGGTTTCATACTGAAATCTATTCAGATAATTTTTTATTGTATCAATATCCCTGGCTTCAATATTCTTAAATTTTGAGAGTTCAAGTTTATTTATGTTCAAGTTACATCCTTTTTCTTATAAATGAAGGGCGTATAATCCTGCATAATTTCGAATCCGATCTCTTTATAAAAATTTTCCGCACCCGGAACGGAGATCAATCCTATCCAGCTTATCTTTTTCGCTAAAAGTTCTTTTAACAGCAGCTTGATAATACCGCCTCCTATGCCTTGTTTTCTAAAGTCTTTTAATACGACGACATCCTGAATATAGGCATCGCTGATGCCTTCGCTCAAGACTCTGCCCATTCCTACGATCCGTCCTTCAAATTTAGCTACAGCGAAAAGAAAAGTGCTCTTTATCAGCGACTCAACGAAGAATTCGATCTTATCGTTCTCGTCATTCCACCATCCGCCTTCCACGAAGAGTTCCTTTATCTGCTGCGCGTCGGCTTCTTTTACTATCGAAAATTCAACAACCATACATAATTCCGGTTTTTTGATAATGTAGCAAAAATTCTATTTAAAATCAATGATTTGAATTCTCTTTTTTCATTATTATATTAGAAGTAAATTAAAAGAGAGTTATTTATGAGTAAGACAAAAAAATATTCGATTGCCATACACGGAGGCGCGGGAGCCATACCGAAAAATGTACCTGAAAGTGATAAAAAGGAATATCTTTCCGCACTATCAGAATTTCTTAAATATGGAAATGATCTTCTTAAAAAAGGTAAAACAGCACTTGATGTCGTTGAACTTGTTGTGAACAAGTTCGAGGATTGTCCGCTATTCAATGCTGGAAAAGGTGCTGTATTCAACAGCGAAGGCAAAAATGAACTTGATGCGGCGATCATGGACGGCAGGAACAGAGGCTGCGGAGCAGTAACATGCGTAACAAAAATAAAGAATCCTATAAGTCTGGCCAGACTAGTCATGTAGAGCAGCCCGCATATACTTTTATGCGGTAACGGAGCCGAAATATTCGCAAAAGAACAAGGCATGAAGTTCGTCAGAAGTTCATATTTTTTCACACAGAAAAGATATGACCAGTGGCTGAAAATGAAAGCAAAAGGGGAGACAGCTTTAGATCACTCATCAGACCTGACAAATTCAGCAAAGGGCACGGTCGGATGCGTGGCTAAGGATATTTACGCTAATCTCGCATCAGCCACTTCAACCGGCGGAATGACTAACAAGAAATACGGCAGAATAGGCGATACGCCCATAATCGGAGCTGGAACTTTTGCCGATAACGAAACCTGTGCCGTATCATGCACAGGCACGGGCGAAGAATTCATCAGAACGGTCGCCTGCTATGAGATCCATGCGCTGATGAAATATAAGAATTACAGTCTTCACAATGCTGTTGAAGAATTCATTTCAAAAACATTAAAGCCTGATACAGGCGGAATGATTGCCGTTGATAAATTCGGGAATCACGCATACTCATATAATTCAAAAGGAATGTACCGAGGTTCAACCGATTCAGATGGATTTTTTGAAGTGAAGATATGGGAATAATTTTTTATTCGCTTGACAACAGAAAATATTATAATTAGGTTTCTTAGACAAAATAAATCATCGACTGCATTTATACTATTAATACTTTCAATACGATTCAATATGCAGATACTACAGCAGCAGGGATTACTACTATTCAGGTATCATCAGCTTTACCTGAAGGCTACAGGTTTTATTACAGAGTGAAAGCGATCGATTCCGGTGTTCTGCAGTCAGTATGGTCAGAATCTCAAACATTCCTGATCGTAATGCCGCCTCAGAACCTAAAGATAGCAGACGATGGTGCAAATGTAAATCTGACATGGAATGAAGTGCCTATAAATTCTAAAGGTGTAGTTTATACTGTTTACAGCTCGACCGATCCTGATGCCGAGTTCCCTTCGGGTTGGACTGTAGCAGCCCCGCAGCTTACAACAAATTCATGGTCAGAACCGCATAGTGCTTCAAAAAAATTCTACCGGATAACTGTCGGTAGCAGCAAGTAAATTGACGCTACATTTAAAGCCCGAAATCATCTTCGTGCTTTTTTATTCTTTGCAAACTTTGACTATTTCCAATCATAGTAATTGTAAAACACTTTAAAATCATGTATATTTCCCAAATAAATCAAGGCTTGAAAATGAATATGACCGGTGCCTTAAATAGATTAGTGGAATTCTTTGAAAAAGAAAAAATTTCATATATGATCTTCGGCGGGCTGGCTACCGGAATTTACGGCTATGAAAGAATGACTTACGATATTGATATTAAGATCATCCACGAAATTACTGATGATTCACTGCTTAAATTTATAAACAAGCTCAAATCGATTGCAACCATAATTCCCGAAACTCCCATTGATTTTATTCATAATACTATGGTTTTACCTATAGAAATTGACGATGTAAAAGCTGATCTGGTTTTTACCGGGCTTGAATATGAAATTGAATCCGTTGAAAGAGCTGTGCAGGGCGAGCTTCTCGGCGTAAAGGCAAAGATAATTTCGCTTGAAGATCTTATCGTTCAGAAATCAATATCAGAGAGGGACAAAGACTGGCAGGATATAAAAAACCTTATTGAAGTGAACAGTAAATTGGATTGGAACTATCTGATTGAAAAAGTAAGTATGTTCTCAAAAATTCTTGATAAGCCTGAAATTCTCGATAAAATCAAAAGGCTGAAGAAATGAAAGCTGTTGACATTAAAAAGTATCTTGGACAATTAAATAAATTCAATGAGTGGGAGCTTGAACAGAGGCAAAACTACGATCCGCAAATATGCGTTAAAAGAGTGGCTGCGCTTTATGATTTCGCTTTGAAGAATTTTTCACCTCAACGGATCGAAAAAAGTCGGAAAGAGCATCTCGATAATCTTATCCGTACTCAAAGCATTTTTCTTAAGATAAAAGAGAAAAACTCACTTTAAAAATCCTCTATTCTTACCAAACCTTGTCTATTACTTTTTTGATCTTATCTTCGTAGGTCTTTATAAGCTCGCGGAAAACAGGAGAGGGGAGAGGGATATGTATTAAGGTGCAAGTACAATTTTTTTTGTTTCACCGTCTTTTACTTTTACTTTGAGCATAAGAGTGCCACCTTGTGTACCTAACTGGTACACATTCCATGTTATTGTTGTAAATATAAAGTATTCTCCATCTTTTAGTTTATCGAATTCAAAATTACCCTGAGCATCACCAATTGATTTCCTTGTGCAAAAATGATAAAATTCGTAATCCGGTTCAAAAACAATTTCAGGGATTGTTTCTATAGCGCCAAGTCGGTCACCTCTTTTCTGTATTAGATAACGTTGTTGTGGCTGGTTATAGTCCCGATAAGCCTTTTCAATACTGCCGTAGATATATTTAATTCGTTCTTTTGCATATTCAGTTGCAGGATAAAGAATAACTTCTATTCCGGCACATGTAACAACTCCGCCACCAGATTGCCTGATTAAGGCTGAACCAATTATTTTATTATTTCCTTGTTCTAACATTTCTAATGCTTGTTTTTCATCAAAAATGGATTTTAATTTAATAATTTGTTGGTGTGTAGCTACACATCCAGAAAGCACAATAAAAGTAATTAGTGATAATAATACTGTATAGTTGTATTTCATTTTATTTTTCCTCATTTTTAAATGCTTTTACTCTTTCCAAACCTTATAGATCTGACAACTCATAGACAAGAATCCCTAGATTAATTAATCCGGCGATCAGCGTTACAATTAATCCCCAAATCGCCATCCCGATGCCCTTTTTGCGGTCTCGTGATTTAACTACTCTTATAATTGCAGCTATTGTTATAATTAATGCAAGACCAAACAAGATGGCAAATATCAATAAAAAAAACATTACAGCTTCATGTTTACGATATATTGAAGATGGTAACAGCAACACAACGCTGATTACACCAATGCTCAGAGAGCTCACAGATAGTCGAGAAAACTTAATTTCTGTTTCGAACGACATAATTTATCTCCTATAACTCTACTCTTCCCAAACCTTGTCTATTTCTCTTTTGATCTTCTCTTCGTAGGTCTTTATAAGCTCGCGGAATGAATCAACGGCTTTGCGTTCTGTTTCGATCTTTGAAACGATCTCTTTCTGGACTTCAAGAGAGGGGAGAGGGATTTCTAAGTTTTCGATATAAAATGCAGGGACTCTTTGCAGCCCGCCTGTTCCAGTCATTATTGTTTTCCCTGCGTTTCTGAATTTTTCAGAAGTTACAAATGGATAAACAAATTCAGATAATAATTTCTTTTGCGGACGGATTACATGTAACTCACTTGAGCCAAATCCAATTTGATTAGTCAAGTTTTTCGCAATGCCGCTTTTGCCATTCTCAAAGCATGGAGTTACTTTTGCAACAAGCACATCTTTTTCGCGGAAATATGTATATCCTTTAAATACTTCCTGTATTTGCTTTTCTTTCTTTGGAGTTAGATATAATTCAA
>Ga0209417_1004475_pt1 | contig 16677 bp, 14 predicted proteins | sample RifGroF2_FD_184002 | JGI IMG/M metagenome (GOLD analysis project Ga0209417, IMG submission 184002) | Groundwater microbial communities from Rifle, Colorado, USA - Groundwater F2 (SPAdes) (version 2) | ecosystem: Environmental > Aquatic > Deep subsurface > Groundwater | place: Rifle, Colorado... | reverse complement strand
CGAACTTCGCCCAACCTCTTATGTAATTAATCTTACGTGCTTTAGTTAATTGCCCTAAGCCTCCGGTAAGTTGTTTGACCACAGACTCCTTCCACTCTTTCACTTTTTCACGGTCCACAACCGGTTCCGCGAAGGTCATGCCCCAGGCCGAGGCCTTCATGGCCTCTTCTTTCACCTTTGCGAGATGAAGGAGTGCCTTGGTCGGGATGCAGCCTCGATACAGGCAGACGCCGCCGGGGTTGGGCTGGGGATCAATCAGCGTGACCTGCAGACCGAGGTCGGCGGCCATGAAGGCGGCCCGGTACCCGCCGGGACCGGCTCCGATTATTACAACCTGATGTGTTTCCATACTCATATTATAGCCAGGTGGTAAAGGGTTGTTCAAGGGCGGTGCAAATCCAGCTGAGGAAGCGGGCGCCATCCGCCCCGTCGATCAACCTGTGATCATAGCTCAGGGAGAGGGGTAGTAGGGTGCGGGGTATGAGGTTTGAGTCGATATAAACCGGTTCCGTACTGGCTCTTGACACGCCCAGAATGGCTACCTGGTTGGGGTAGACGATGGGGGTGAAGGAGGTTCCGAAGATACCGCCGAGGTTGGAGATGGTGAAATTACCACCCTGCATCTCTTCACTGGTGAGTTTCCGTGTGCGCGCACGCTCGGCGATGCCGGCAAGCTCCTGGGCGAGCTGTGTGAGCGATTTCTGATCCACATCCCGCACCACCGGCACCAGCAGTCCCTGCTCGGTGTCTACTGCAATGCCGATATGAATATAATTCTTCATCACGATCTGCTTGTTCCGCATATCCACGCTGGCGTTGAACTTCGGGAACTGTTTGAGCGCCATCGCCGAGATCTTCAGCAGGATGGCCGTCATGGTAAGCTTTCCGCCCGATTTTTCAACCAGCGCCTTGTTTGCCAATCGGAACTTCTCCACATCGGTGATATCGGCCTTGCCGAACTGCACCACCTGCGGGATCGTCTGCCAGCTCTTCACCGTGCTCTCCGCCGTAATCTGCCGGATGCGGCTCATCGGCTGAATCTCCACCGGACCCCACGCAGAGAAATCGGGGATCGCAGTGTACTCCGCCGGCGACGAAGGAGCCGTGTTTAGGATCAGGCTCTTGGCAAAGGCCTTGACGTCTTCGTCCGAAATCCTTCCATCTTTTCCGGTCCCGCGAACCTTCGTGAGGTCCACACCAATTTCCCTTGCAAACCTTCGTACCGAGGGTGACGCAGGGACACTGGCGGAGGATGGTTGAATTGGTTGAAGAAGAGGTTGAACTGGTTGAATTGGTTGAACTGGTTGAATTGGTTGAATTGGTTGAATTGGTTGAAGTGGTTTATTTGAGGAGGAGGGTTGTGGTAGAGAAGCTGGCTCTGGCTTCTTAACCATTTCAACCTTTTCAACCCCTTCAACCATTTCAACTTGTGTCTCGACAACGAGCACCACCTGCCCCACCCGCACTTCCTCCCCCGCGTGAACCCGCACATCCACCACCGTCCCTCCTACAGGGCTCGGTATGTCCGTGGCGGCCTTGTCGGTTTCGATTTCGATGATGGACTGATCTTTTTCGATCTTGTCACCCACTTTGACTAAAACCTTTGACAGGTAACCCGATACGACATTGTCGGCGATCTCGGGGAGTTTTATCTCTTGTTTCATTTTCTTTTGATTCTATTTACACTGTGCCTGTTGGAAGCCAGGTTTTATTTCTCGCAAAGCCGCAAAGACGCAAAGCTGGTACGTACCCTTAGCGTCTTTGCGACTTTGCGAGAGATTTTTAATTGTAATCATGGCCATTATACCGCTGCAGGGTTCCTCTTATCCCCCCTGATCTTTAATTTTTTGCGAGCCTTCGTAACCAGTTCCTTGTCGATTTTACCCTGATGGTACAGATTCCCCAGCGTGAAGTAGACGATATGCCGGGCATCTACCTCAAAATGATCCCGTAGCGAGGTTCTGCCTTCTGAGAGGCCGAAGCCATCAGTGCCCAGGGCGCGGAAGGTGCCGGGGAAGTAGCCGGCGACGGAGAGCGGCAGGGCCTTCACATAGTCGGAGGCGGCGATCCAGAGTCCGGGCGTGTCGCCGGCGAGGAAGCCGATGTGGCTCTCTTTGGGTTTCTCGGGATTGAGCATGTTGTAGCGTTCCACCTCGCGGGCATCGTCGTAGAGATTCTTGTAACTGGTTACACTCCAGATATTTGCACCGAGATTATAATCGGACTTTAACATTTCAGCAGCCTTGATCACCTCGTTGAGGATGGCGCCGCTGCCGAGCAGGTTGATGTTGTGCGGATTTTCATCGGCCAAGCGGAACTGGTACATCCCCTTGAGGATATGGTCCTTGGTGCACGGGGGCTTGGCGGGCTGGTGGTATTTCTCGTTCATCACCGTGATGTAGTAGATCACGTCGTGATTATCGAGATACATATCCCGGATGCCCTCTTCCACAATGATGGCCAGCTCGTAGGCGAAGGCCGGGTCGTAGGCCTTGATGGCGGGGTAGGTGAGGGCGGTGAGGTGTGAATTTCCATCCTGATGCTGGAGCCCCTCGCCGGCCAGCGTGGTGCGGCCGGAGGTGCCCCCGATCAGGAACCCCTTGGCCCGCTGGTCGCCGGCGGCCCAGATAAGGTCGCCGATGCGCTGGAAGCCGAACATCGAGTAGAAGATGAAGAACGGGATGTTGTTCACGCCGTGGGTGGCATAGCTGGTGCCGGCGGCGATGAAGGAGGCCATCGATCCGGCCTCGTTGATCCCCTCCTCGAGGATCGCGCCGTTCACCGCCTCCTTGTAGTACATCAGGCTGTCGCGGTCCACCGGCTCATAGAGCTGACCCTTGTGGGAATAGATCCCCACCTGGCGGAAGAGCGAGTCCATCCCGAAGGTGCGCGACTCATCGGGCACGATCGGCACGATCAGCTTGCCTACGTTCGGGTCTTTCAGCAGTTTCGTGAGGATGCCCACCACCACCATCGTGGTGGCCATGTCTTTGTCGCCCGAGTCGTTGGAATACTCCAGGAAGATATTGTGATCGGGCATCTCGAAGCGCAGCTTGGGGGCCACCCGCTTGGGCAGGAAGCCGCCGAGCTTCTGGCGCTGATCGAGGATATACTTTACCTCATCGCTGTCGGCATCGGGACGGTAGAAGGGGGCGTGACCGATATCCTCATCGGAAATGGGCACTCCGAAGCGGCTGCGGAACTGTTTCAGCTCGTCCTCGTTCAGTTTTTTTTGCTGATGGGTGATATTGCGGCCTTCGCCGGCCTCCCCCAGGCCGTACCCCTTGATGGTGGAGGCCAGGATCACGGTGGGCGATTCCTTGTGGTTCACCGCCGCGAGGTAGGCGTTGTATACCTTGAGCGGGTCGTGACCGCCGCGGCGCAGCTTCGTGAGCTGTTCATCGGAATAATGTTCGGCCATCTTGAGGGTCTGCTCATATTTCGCGAAGAAATCCTCCCGGATATAGGCCCCGTCGGATACGATATATTTCTGCCGCTGGCCGTCGACCAGTTCGCCGAACCGTTTCACCAGCATGCCGTCGCTGTCCTTTTCGAAGAGCGGATCCCAGTCCTGCCCGTGAAGCACCTTGATCACGTTCCAGCCGGCGCCCTGGAAGGCCGATTCCAGCTCGTTCACGATGGAGCCGTTTCCGCGCACCGGCCCGTCGAGCCGCTGCAGGTTGCAGTTCACCACAAAGATCAGGTTATCGAGCTCCTCGCGGGAGGCCAGGGTGAGGGCGCCCATCGATTCGGGCTCGTCCATCTCGCCGTCGCCCAGGAAGGCCCATATTTTCTGATCGCTGGCCGGGATGAGCCCCTTGTCCTCCATGTAGCGGTTGAACCGGGCCTGAAAGATGGCCGAGATCGGTCCGAGCCCCATGCTCACCGTGGGAAACTGCCAGTATTCCGGCATCGACCGCGGATGGGGATACGACGAAAGTCCGCCCCCCTCGCGCAGTTCGCGACGGAAATTTTCCAGGTCTTTTTCCGATAATCGTCCCTCCAGGAACGACCGGGCATAGATCCCCGGCGCCGCATGCCCCTGAAAATAAATGATATCCGGCCGGCGGCCATCATCGCCCCCGCGCCAGAAATGGTTGAATCCCACCTCATACAGCGTAGCCGAAGAGGCGTAGGTTGATATATGTCCCCCGATGCCGTTCTCCTCCTTGTTCGCCCGCACCACCATCGCCATGGCATTCCATCGGATGATGCTCTTGATGCGCCGTTCGATCTCCCGGCTCCCCGGGTACGGACTCTCCTTCGATACCGGTATCGTATTGATATACGGAGTATTACCCTGATACGTAAAATCGATCCCCTTCAGCTGGCTCCGCGTCTGCAGCATCAGCAGAATCTCCCGCGCCCGCTCAGGCCCCTCATGCTCAATAATATAATCGAGCGACTCAATCCACTCACGGTTCTCCAGATCTAACTCCGGGTTTTGGGTTAACGACTTGTTTTCCATGTTGTTCATTACGCACTGCGCTATGTTATGTTGCAGTAGAACAAAAAAAAAGCCCAAAGGTTGATCTTTGGGCGTGCTATTGTCATCCCGGCGCAGGCCGGGATCCCCTGGCTATTGGTCAATTACTGTTTCTTCTAATGGCCATTATTTTGGTCGGATTGGTGGATTAAATTTCGAAGGTAACGATCATCGGGGTATGATCGCTATAAGGGATCCAATTGTTATAAGCTCCGATCTCAAGATCTTTTGCTTTATCGAGTAGGTTAATCGAAGCGAAGCAATAGTCAATGTGATACGGTTTAAATTCCTTCTTTTGCAGAAAGAATGTCGGATGATTCTCTTTTCCATGTTCCAGGGCGAAGTGTCCATGGTAAATGCTATAAATCTCCCTTTCAGCTAATTTGTTTACAACATCTGAATGGTTCCCAACCCGATCTTTGTAGTCCCAAATCTTATTGCTGTTAAAATCCCCGATTAGGATGGTCGAATTACCCAATAGATCTTGATAATGATTGATTGCAAGCCAAACCTGCCCAATATATCGGGCTTCATAATTCTCTTTGTTGGCCATTGCCCAAATTGCAAATAAGGTAAAGGTTTGGTTATTATCTGTCACCCGAAATGGAAGAACATATCGAAAATCGGGATTGAAATCGGCCAATAATTCAAACTTGTAGTCTGAGTAAGAAAAGATCCCAAGTCCTTTATTCTGATTGTCTCCATACCAATAGAAATCCTGCGGCTTATGAATTGATTTGCCAAAGTTTAATTTGTCCGGATGTTCACATTCTTGAACCACCAAGATGTCTGGCTGGAGTTTTAAGATATGGTCCGCTTTTTTCCTAAATGCTCCTTGGCAATTCCAGGTTATTAGTCGCATGTTAATCTGTCAAGGATGGATAGAAAAGGGTGTACCAGTTTGTCAGGACCACGTTATCGTTTTTCTTGGTTTGTATAGTATTCAAAATCAAAGTAATGTCGTTTATTGTGTTCCCAGATCTCGGCAACTATTCCCTTTTCACATTTATCAACAGGTATTGCTCTGCTTCCATTTAATTCCTGTAATGAACCAAAATATATTGAATAGGATGTTTTGTCAAATTGAATGGCGATCCAATGGGCAGAAGCATTATATTTCTTCTCTGCATATAAAGCCTTTTCATAGACCTTAGCGCCAAGATTATATCTGGTATTTAATTTTCCATTTTTCTGGTATTTATTTCTGGCTTTTACGCTGATGACGTACTTTAGCCCATTCTTTTCGCATTCTATATCTGCGAAAGCTTCATTCCTGTTATCGTCATTCAGATTTCTTATTCTGTCGAATTTTTGATCCACCAAAGCTTTTATTGCGAATAGTTCTCCTAATTCTCCAAGAGACTTTTTTCTGGATGCTTCTTTAGTGTTTTCTAAGCTCATGGAATCTTAATAGGCCAATATAAAGATTTTTTGAAATAGACGCTAACGTTTTCGGGCTTTGTGTTCGGGCGGGTTTCGGAGCACAAAACTGTTAATAAGCACTCAACATGAACAGAAGCACAAAGCTAAAAATTTGCACGTCACCCCGCCTGGCGCAAAACTCGTGTTATAGCCAGTGGTTCTTTCTCTTATGTTAGTTTTCATTATATCCAAATTTTCTGCTTAGTAAAACTTCTTTCCACCAATTCTCTCTGTCAATAATAATTTGGTCGTCTGTCGTTGATTTGTAAATGTCGAGAATTGAGTATCTGAAATGTAGTTTTATGTGGTCAAAAGGTAGAGGTTTAAGGCCAATGTTACCACCATGTCCTGTGTTTATGTACGCTCTCCAACGCCCTAAAATCATATGTTCACCATAGGCGGAACCAACATACATTTTTCCATTTGAAATGTCGGTCATAAGGTAAATACCCTTCTGGTTTTGAAGTGCAGTTTTCCAATTATCCTTTTCGATTACTCTTCTTAACTCGTCCCAAGAAATATTTATCTTTTCATAACCTGGAAATAAGTCATTGTCAAAAGTGTCAGGTAAAATTTGAGATACAAAACAGTCGTCGATTACTGATTCGGCATTTCGAATCATTGTCTGTGCCTTGTTCTTATATTTGACGATTAAACGCCCAACAAATTTTTCGTATTCAGGCAGGTCTTCATACTCGTAACCAACGCCATTTAATTTATTCAAGTCCTTAGTAACTCTGCCAATATGAAACAATAACCAAAATTCTTCATTCGGTTTTATTTTGACAAGTCCAACAGTTATTTGTCCTGCTTTATAAGATTTGTTCGTGGTGTAGTTCCAATATTGTCCAGCAAGCATTGTAGATATGTCGCCATTCTTAAAAAGTTCTATTGGATTCCAATTCTGAGCGAACATTAAATTGAACCGAATCTTTACATTATTAATATTGTCAAGTTGCAGTATGTCGTTTAATTTAATGCTGTCCATTTTCTATATTTCTTTCGTTTCGTGTGTCGTCCTATCTTTGGCTATAACGTATCGGTGCAAACGTCCATAGCCGTACGTGCGATCCGGTGTCTGGTTATGAATTCAGATCGGGCGGGAGGCGATGTCGGCACCCCCACTGATTGCTATGGTGTTTGCATTGTGTTAGCGGTCGTTTTTATTAATCCTTAATAATTTTTTGGATTATGCCGAAGACAGATTCAAAATGTTTAAAGTCCTGCGCTGAAGCTTCATTACATATCCAATTACATAAGTTCTTCTTTTCATCTAGGTTTACCTCATTGCTAACAGTTGATTCAGTTTTGCCGCGCTTAATCCTCTCGACCTTTGTAACATCGACAAAAGCTCTTTTGTGATCAATCGCCCTCTCTATCAAAGAATTTGGAAAGAGGTTTTCAATCCCCTTGGAAATAATATGTCCCGGTATTTGTTTTATGACTCGCTTATATATATAACCCTCTTGTTCATCGGTTTTATTAACATCACAGTCATATAGTAGAATCTTCTTTTGAATAAATGAATCCCAATTGTTTTCCTTATAAACATTCCATATTTTATCAAGGTTTGAGCAACCTCCACGTTGTCGAATCTGAACCTGATCTAATAATTCTTGTTTACCTAATAATTCTGCGGCCTTAGAGATATAAGTGATATCATGCTCTCCTTCAACAAAGACTATTGGTTCGAAAAGTTGAGACTCTTTATAGTTAGATTTAATATCACCTGCATTATACTTGCTTAAATAGAAATTGGCAAATTCAATAATACTATCTGCAAGGTCAGAAACAAATTTCTGATAATCATCACAAAAAGACTCATCGATTAATCCTGGTTGTTCTTCAACGCAATAATAATTGTAATTAATCTTCTTTATTCTTATCGGATTCTTGTGAAATGTTAGGCCTAAGATTCCTCCATAATCAACTGCTTCGTATTCTTCCAAATGGCCTCTTTTTCTATCTTCACTTTCAAAATACACTTTAGAATTTCTTTCAACGTTCTCATTGAATACTATCATTGATTCCTGATTCCACCTATCTACCTTCGCATTTATTTCTTTTAATTCTATCTCCATCTGGATGTACTCAATGTTGTCTTTCAACTCTGCAAAGTAAGTGTCAATGGATTCTTGATTTGTTGTATTAATTATCTGTAATAGCTCATTTTCATAATTTGGAATGTTATTCTTATAACTTCTAACTTGACCAAGAAAATAATTGTCCGAATATGGGTATTCTCCTTTTTGAGTTAAAATAAAATCCGAAATATGTTCCCTTTCTTGAACAAATTTTAAGAAAGAGTTAACTGCAATGTTTTTGAATGGAAAAACTAGATCCATAGTTTACTTTGGTTGAACTTTGCTATATAAGATTTTAATGACCGCTAACGGTTGGTACATGTTATCGGGGCGGATTTCGGAGAGCGTTCCTGTCCGTAGGACACGGAACAGCGATGCAAGAATCCGCACTTGGCGTACCACCAAGCCCCGCCCTGCAATATGTACTTTGTTGTAAACTGTGTTTTTATTCTTCATTTAGCCAGTTTGGTTTAATTTTTAAAATCTCACCTATTGATTTTCTATTGACTGTTTCAACTTTGTTTTTATCTAAAAATTGATATGTCATTTCAAACAAGCTAAAGTCTAAATCTTTATCGGTAAAAGGATGTTTTATTAGCCAATGTGGTGAAACTGCGATATTAAATTCCATTACTCTGCTTATTAATATTCCACTTACATCCTTATGGATTGGGCCCTTTTCACCCATGACTAAACCATCTCTCATCCGAACTAATTTTTCGTCATCATTATTTGGGTCATCAGTCCATGATAATGCTTCTGTTCCCCAAACTGCATTCATAACATCATAATCTCCACTAAATTTTTTACCAACGGAATTAATGCAAACAATATATGGTTTATCTAATTTTCCATATCTTTTTGCTTTCTTTTTGAATGATGTTTTTATTGATTCCTGTTCTCCTCCCAAATACGCCCCATGCTGATAAACTCCAATCGGTCTGCCATTATGGTTTCTGTGTTCCGGGTCTTTAGGAATTAAAGAAATAGCTAATTTCAAATTATTATCCTCTAATGAAATTCTTGGGCTGCGGTCAAATCCAGAGCTTTTAATTAGTTCAGAAACTTCGTCTGCATCAAATTTCTGTAATTCGTTTTCAATCGTACTTCTTATTTGTTTTGTTGATGGTTGTATTTTTGTTTTTAGGTCTAATTCTTCAATCCTGAAGTAAAAGTTTGGTGATTTGATAGTATTTATCGAGTCATAGATTTGGTTGATTCTTTTCTTGTAAGCTTCCTGCTCCTCTGATTCACCTTTAGCTACTTTTGCTTCAAGATAAAATTCAACTCCATTTTTTGAAAGTAAAAAATCAGGTCTTCTATTTGAATTAGGAACTTTTGGATGAATTAATATGTCGAAACCTTGATTTTTAAATAAATTGAAAACGAAAAGTTCATAAAATGCACTTGAGAATGTCTTTCTAAATCTACTTTTTATTTCAGGCTTTTCTTTATCTGGATATTCGTCAAACCAAATATTTAGCACATCTCTTACTTTTGATACGTCTGTCCTCGCTGAACGGTCATAATAATCATATGTATCCTCATTATGAGTTGCAGGTTTTTCGTGAATCCTATTTTTTTCTTCGAAGAGTTGCATGCTGTTGGTTTTAACATTGTTTATAACGTTCCCGGGCTAGGCGAGGTGGGTTTTTTGATGGCCTGGCGCGGTGGGCAAACCCACCTTGTTTAGCCCGTGTTGGCAGCAGCAAGTAATTATTTTAAGTTCTTTTGAAGATAATCACTTACTTCTTGACCGACAGATGTAACCCAAGCCGCAGGTGCAGATGTCCCTCCGACAAATATTTTATCACCGATACCCATACCGGTTTTTAAATTGTCACGAACCATCGCAGCGGTGTCATCTGTCCATATTACACAAGAATTATTAGTAATAAATGCAAATCTTCCGTATTTCCTTATCATTTCCTTGAATGGAACCTGTCTATGAAGATTTTCTACTTTAAATTCGAAGATTATGATTAACTGTTTCATTTGGATTGGCTTATTTTGTGGATTTCATTAACAATTAAACTCACAAGTTGGATGCAATCGGATGCATCTTTTTCTGTGATCTTATTCTCGGTAAGTTCGGTTTGTGTAAGGTCGTGGTCTCCACAATGAACAATCAAATGTCTTCTTTGAGTAAAGTTCTCTATTGCGCTTAATAGTTTATCTACACTTTTGTCAGCGCTATTGGACACTAATTTGAAAACTTGATTAACTCCAGCAAGTTTCATATACTTATCAATTGATTTTTGTCCCTGAAAAGATCTTTTTTCAAAATCTTCATCAAATTTCTCGATTACTATTTCATAAAAATTGTTTTCAAGAACATATTGATGTAATGACTCTTTTGTAAACAATTCCTCTTTGATATATTTCTTCAAATCTGGGGACAACGCCTTTTCATTTAAACTCTTCTTGATTTCAACTATTAGAAATGTCTTAATGTACGCATCCAGTGCTGAAATTGAAAGAACTATTACAGCTCTATATGAATCAAGTAATTTGTCCTCTGGAATAGGAATCTTATTCTTTTCTGAATCAATATTGATATTCAACAAATTTTCAGCTCGTTTAATGCCGCTAGTGAATATTTTAAATGCAAGTTCTGATTTTTCATTTGATTTTAACTGACCAGTATTGTCAGTGCTAATAATTGGCATTTCACTACCAATATTAATGTCGATTGTTTCTTCCATTTTTTTATTTTGTTATAATTGTTTGGTATAGCTTCAAAAGTTGCTGCCAACGTTTCCGGGCTAGGCGAGGTGGGTTTTATTGTGGGCCAAGTGCGGCTGGAAAACCCACCTTGCTTAGCCCGTGTTACCGGTTGTAATTATTGTACCACTTATTAATTTTTGTTATTTATGAATATAAATTGTCATATTATGGCTCATTAAAGATTAATAAGATCGTACATTCTGTAAAGACAAGTTCTAAATACTAAAAATCTGTATTCATTACCTTAATGCACTTAATTTATATGATTTTTTTTAATTGTGCTGTGACTTTTGATAATCTTAATCCAATTGCTAGAGACAAGAGAAAGGCAGAAAAGAATTTCAAATCCAATACCCAACCAGGACCATCTTGTGCTAGTATTAAATCAGATCTTAGAAAGCAATCTTCTCGGACCTGTTCAATGTTATTTAAAACAAGGTCATTGAATATATTTTCCATTTCTTTGTATTTTGAATTTCTGTAAGGAAATGAATCAGTAAACCCAATTACTTTGTTTATTAAAAACTCTTTGTTTCCTACAATTTTATCCTCGTATTTGTTTAATGTGTCCAAAAGATTGCTATACCAAATTGATGCAGATATGTAAGAATTTCTCATACAAGTGTCTTTGAAAATACTATATTGAAAATTGGAGGTTTTAGGATCATAATATTTTTGATACATCTTTGTGTTATTAATCGCTTCCTGATAATTACTTGCTATTCTATAATTTGCCTCTGAAAGACGCCAACTATTTTCAATCTTATTAAGATCTCCAGAAATGCTTACGATAGCAACTATGCTCAGGCTTATCCAAAAATAGTCAATAACAATCCAAAAAATTCTACTTGTTAATTTTAAAAAGATTAGCAAATGGGAAATTGCTACTGTAATAATAATTATCCAAATTGAGATCTTTAAAATATCCATGTACTTAAGGTTTTACTGTGATAAAGATGATTGTTTTGATTACTATAACCGGTAACGAGAGGGCTAAACCCGTGCCGGAGTAGGGTGGATCGCGGAAGCGATCCGGTTACAAGGCTTGGGTTTAGCTGATGTTAGCAGCAGGCTTTTCCCAAATTGATTATTCCTATTTTCAAACAATTTACTGTTCATGGTTTTCCGCAGCAATTCTTATATTTTTTATCACTACCACAGGGACATTGGTCATTTCTTCGTGGCTTTTCCCCATCATTCCTCAATATTGTTTCTGGTATGTTTGATAATAATTCTTTCGTAAGCTGGTCTTCTTTCTTGTCATATTGCCACTGCTGATCATTAAATACTACCATATCCACCATAAGAGTACTTCCAAGAATAGACGCTAGGCCAATCCAAGAATCTGCTTTTGAGTGGTACTTTCTAGCTCTACAATGGTAGATCCACCTTTCTTTTTGAAACGTAATTTCTTCAAGTCCAAAGGAGTGATATGTCAAGCCGGTTCTATGTCCATGATAAATATTTGACAGGATTGTCCTATCATGCTGTTTCCCATCAATTTGTGTCTCTTGTTTACAATCTTCAATTAGATCTACTATTTGATTTCTTGTCTCACCATCCCAGTCAAAAAGGCAAAAGATTATGTCTGTCGATTTCGGAAAGTGATTTTGGGCTATACACATACACAACTGCTCAAACCTACTACTTTTCCATCTTTTATGGATTCTATTATTCTCATTACTAACCTCTAGGCCCATCTTGAGTGGATAATAATCGCGATCAATATCGAGGCCTAAAGAGGCATCAATTTGTAAACCTCCAACCCCATCTTCTATGTCAAGTTTGTTTTGTAAATGGTAACTCAAATAAACGAGTTCATTTTCAGCATTGGTCATTTCTGAAAATCTAATTCTTTGCCTTAAATAGTAAAGAAAATCATATGGATTGTTTAAATAGTGAGAAACAACCTCCAGATCAAAAATTGACATGAATAAAGCATTTGGTGCCGCATCTTCTTTCTCCAAGAATATTTGAGCCTGGTGGGTTAAAGCAGGAAAATTCTCTGATGTTACTCCCATTATATAAACTTCATCAATTCCATATGGGAGCTGAAAATCGTTTCCTTCAGAGTCATAAAACCGTGCATTGCTTTCTAATATTTTAGTACGGCAAATAAGATTTTGATTATATGCATCTTGAACAGCTCCTTTAAAATCCTTTATTAGATTTTCATAACTTCCTTGTTTTGTAGGTTGAGTCAGTTTCTTTGATTTTACTTGCACACATAAGGCCTTACTACCTAATATGCATAGTATGTCAATATCTGTATCATCGAAGCCTTTGCGTGACTCAATTTTTATTGACCTGAATGTTCTTGAAACACCAAATACTTTTGATAAGATACCATAGGTAATTTCTTCTCCTGTTTGCCCCCTATGGCTAGCTAATGAATCAGAATAATTTTCATCTAGCGTCATCCAATAATATGGACATTCATAAACAGCTTCATAAACAGAATAGGTTATTGGAAAAAAGAATCGTTCACCATCAATCCTTATCAGAGGACAGGCTGCAAATTCATTAAAATCTCCCACATTATTAAATCTCGTATTTGATTCCTTTCCTGGTCGCACCGAAAAATTACGAGAAAAGGATTCAAAATCCATACAGTCATCAAAGTCAGATCTTCTCACTATGAAAAGCTCAATGATACTTTTATAAAATGAATCCCATCCCTGATTGTAAATCTCTGTGAGTGAAAATTCAACACCTTCCTTTTGTGATTTCGTAAATAAAGATGCGTATTGAGCAAACTCCATTGCTCCCTTGAATTCAATATATTCTTCTTCAAACTTGGCAGCAGTTCCTTTAAATGCTTTCTTTGCTGCGGCCTTAATCTCTGGCTCCTTTTCTTTTAAACTCAGAAATGTGATATACTCAGTTCGTTTTTGGGCGATATTCCTAATTTTTTTAACTAGTAATATAGTTTTATCAAAATCAAAATTTCGATGATTTAATAACCATTCTTCATCGTATTTATATTTTGTTTTCAAGAAATCAAGGAATTGAAAATCATAAGCACCATCATTTGCGTAAAAGATTGGCTCCGTAAAAGCGTCATCACCCGAATACATCTCTCTTAGGCTTGGGACCTGAATTTGGGAAAAATCTGCATCTATCGTAGATTTCATCTTTTGCGTGAATGGCTCACTCAATGCCCAATGCAGTTCATAAAACAGTTTATATGTTTTTGCTTTCAGCCTCAACAGTGTTCTATGTTCTTCCGGCGGAGTAAAATCTATTTTATCTTTTATTAAAAAACCAATAAGTAGAGAGATCTCATTTTTATTGAGCCTTTCACGGAAATTCACACTATTTAATTCCTCAGTAATAATGTGATGATCTTCAATTAGGATCATGCACAATGAGTATATATATCCACTCTCTTTCACAAGATTGCATATATCATTAACAATTTCCGTTCGTTTTCGCTTATTCATATCGACCTATATTTCGATCCGACTTTGCACGAAAATTTATGCTTGCTGCTAACGTGCCGCAGGTAGCCCAAGGCCGGGAGATTACTTCCTAAATTGCTGCGTGGTTCGCTGCTTAAATATACACTTTCCTGTCGGGCGGGCACAAAAACCCCGGCTTAGGGCTAGCTGCTGTTATGTGAAGGCTATAGTAATCTAATTTCGTCCCTAGGACTAGTGATATCAGGTTTGTCAAAATCGATAAGACCGTCTGATTTCATTTTGACTAATTCCTCTAATAAAGTAGAAGCATTAAATCCATCAGTTACTGCTCTATCAACTAAGTCTTCAGCTAATATTATGCGTTTCCTTCGCTTTATCATTCGACATCTGCGCAGAATATACTCGCGTAAAGTTTCTTCTCTAGCCTCTATTTCTAAATTTCTTGTTTGGCTAACTGCTTTTTCTATCAAGCCTGTTAATTCATTTTTAAGACTCGATATTTTTGCATCAGTAATATTTTGTTTGTCAAACATCATCGTCAAATCTTTTGAAAGATCAGATTTTAATTTATCAACCTTTTCTTGTGCCTTCTTTTCGAGTTCTTCTTCAAGGTGTTCCTCTTTATTCACAGATTTGCTGTCTTTATTCCATATATGGTTTCTCATATCTGAAACAGTATCTTTCATCATTGTAAAAGTGTCACTATATAATTTATCGAACAGCTTTTCAAGGCGCTCAACACTCGCGCTTATCCCTTTTGAAGCTTCAATAGTTTTTTCAGATGCTTCACTTGATTTTTCGAAAAATTTAAAAGAAAGCCATATCGCCACGATAGCTAAAATGAGTGAAGCAAGAGATGCGATTAAAGAAAAAGTTTCAACTGTTGTCATAATTATAATAGTTAGTTTATGGATTTATTTTTAGATTGCCCCTAACGTCTGCGCTATGATTAGTTGCCGATTGCGGAAAACTTTCCTGTCTAACCCCACCGCCGTTGTTGCGGGCTAAGTGCTTAGTTGTCAGAACTTAACCGGCAAGTAATTATAGCGACGTGTTATATGCAGCCTTCATTTATTTATCATAAAACACTTTTTCTAAATCCTCTTTCTTAAATGGAGCTATTAGATTAATATTAACTTTTCCGGCATTGTAATCTTTTATTAGGTCGGTGGTATATATCCATTCCCTAAAATCTATTTTTTTTAACCAAAACGGGCCTTCTGCTTTGGTAATTTTTATAATACACACATCCCCACCAATTGTCTTCCAATTTTCTTTTCGCTCTGAATATTTTTTTATTGCATCTTTTGCAAGTTCTGCAAGTACATCACAACTTAGATCCTTTGAATATTTATCTGCAAAAATTGTAGTGTCAGATTCAACATAGCCCTCTCCTGCTATGCAACCTACTGTTGAGTTTTGGAAATAACATATCATAGGTTTTCCCTCTTTGAATCCTGCGACTAACATTAAATTTGATTCAATTTGGTCTTGAAATTCCTTTGGTATACAACTACTATAAAATTCTTTAAACACATTAAAAAAAGCATCTACTGTCGGATAGGCTATTAATTTAGCTTTAAAGTCATTTATGACTGCTGAAAAGAAAACATTACCTATAGCACCTTTACCTGTATTTGCTAAAACTGTACTTCCTATAATAAATTCTTTTTGTACTCCATCATAATAACCAATTGGAGTTTGTTTTTCATCTCTTAAATCAAAGATATTACCTCTGGTTTCCGTGGCTACAATAATTCCATCTTTTCCAATTGCAGCGATCATAAAAGAACCTTTGACACCGATATCGCTTTTTTTAGTTTCAACAAATTCCAATTTGTTTTCTTTATTGCGATTAAACAAAAATATGACCGTTAAAGTAAATATTGTAAAACCTATAAATAATTTTATTAATAATCGCATGTTTTTTTTGGTTGCATATAACGGTTTCCCGCTATACCCTATGCGTTGGACTAAAGGATCGCGCCAGCGATCCAGGCAGGTGCGCATAGGGTGTAGCGGATGTTAGCGGTAGGCTTATAATCTATTTATGTAAGTCTTAATTTTATTGACTAGAACTTCAATTACAGTATCTACTGGAATTGGAATTAATTCAGGATGATATTCTGTTAGCTTAAAGTGACTTACAATTCTATCATATAATAGACGCTGTTCATCATTCTCTGGGTTGTATCTTGAAGTATGAGAAAAAATCCGTCGAAGCTTATGCAATATATCTAATTCATCCGCTCCCTCAAAATCCTTCCGTATTTTTATTTTAACTGAAATTACTTTATGGTACTCCAAAATTGTATAAAGCCTAATTAGAAAGCTTTGATTTATCCAATAGCCTAATCTATTTAGATTATCTATATCATTTGAGTTCAATGAATTTTCAAAGGTCAACTTCAATCTAATACCTTTTATAGAATAGTAAGGTGGCGATTGTATCACATTATTTCCAACATAAGATTTTCTGAAATATGGAAATGCCCCCCGTACTTGCAGAAAGTCCTTCTATAAATCGTCAATTTCA
>Ga0209417_1004474_pt1 | contig 16677 bp, 11 predicted proteins | sample RifGroF2_FD_184002 | JGI IMG/M metagenome (GOLD analysis project Ga0209417, IMG submission 184002) | Groundwater microbial communities from Rifle, Colorado, USA - Groundwater F2 (SPAdes) (version 2) | ecosystem: Environmental > Aquatic > Deep subsurface > Groundwater | place: Rifle, Colorado... | reverse complement strand
GACCTTCGGACAACCTCTGCCAGCCAATGACTCTATGCTTCAGCATTGCGGGAGTTGATCCCGTGAAGTTCGAAGTTCAATACTATCTAATACGAGATGTATGGCTCGAAGAAAAGAAAAAGGGTTATACCAAGAATCCGATGGACGGAATTATGGTTTTCCATACTGTTTTCCCCGGAATTGTTCAACTTAATGCGACACGAGTTGTAAAAAGAAATCCTGTCGATTGTTGGGACATTACCAAAGCCGACATCGAAGCAAGAGAACAAATTTTTGAGCTTCACGACTTTCTTGTACGCTGTATTCCGGGTTTTGAAAACAGCAAGGTTCTTTCTTCCGCTGTACAGACCGGTGTGCGTGAGAGCCGTATGATAGACGGTGAGCATATTCTTACCGCCGAAGAGCTGGTCGCGTGTACAAAATTTGAAGACTCAATTGCCTGCGGCAATTACGACATAGATATACATAATCCGGAGGGAAGTGGAACATCTCACTACTTCTTCCCGGAGGGTCAATATTACACCATCCCTTACAGATGCCTTATCCCCAAAAATGCGGAAAATTTACTCGTTGCGGGGCGTTGCATATCTGCTACACACGAGGCACAGGCATCGATACGCATAATGCGAATCGTATGTACATTAGGCGAAGCTGCCGGTACCGCTGTCGCGATAGCAGTTAAAGACAAGGTGCCTGTAAAGGCGGTAAACATCGAAAAGCTGCAGAAAACACTCGTCAACAATAATGCTTGCATATATTAAAATAACCACCCGGGATCGCTAAACACTTTGCTTGTTCAGGACTGCGATGAAAAAGGCAAACGCCAAAATACATCATAATTAAGATACAATTTCGTTGGCGGGTATAAGTAAAGCTCTCAAGAGGTTCTGATAACTTCAAGAGAGCTTTTTGTGTTGTAGTATTGCTAAAAAGTATAAATGCATTATGTAGTGAACCGAAATTAATTCACTGACACTTAATATTTATCCATTCGGATCATAAAAGCTGTTTGTTGGGTCATGGAGTAAATATTAATACAAATAATGCAGTAATACCAAGACAAAGTCCGAGTTTTATACGGAAACAATTATACCGACCCTTTTTGTTGTTCTTAATATCTGAATGATATTCACACAGTTTTCGTCTGCAAATATTCCTCCAAAAAGTTTTAGGACAAGGAATAAAATAATATAATCGAAATCTTTAAAAAAAGATTGTTCCATCCTGTATCATAAATAAAATATGCGTTTATTCCTTTTGCTTCCATCTTGTCAATGTATTCAGCATGGCTCTCAACTTTTTGGAGAGCTCTGTTTTTTATATCTGCTGCATTGTATTCCATCATAAACTTAGTATATTCTTCGCTGCTAATTGTTTTCGCTTGAAATCGCTCATGATATAGGCTCAAACTATTCAAAACCTCTGTAACGTGTTCACGCTCAGAAATTACATATTCGCGCTTTTCTTCCGTAATTTCGCCTTAAGAATTATCATGAAATTTTTATCAAATTTTTCGACACCTGACATTTTAAATGTGTATACAGTGTCGGAAACAAAAACCTTCAGCACAATTACGCCGATAATAACGAAGATCATCTTCTTTGATATCAGCAGCTTGTAAAGTTCATATGAAACCAGATTATGCGCAACGGGAATCCTTATCGATGTGATTAAGCTATTAATTTTCTCGAATATTTTAGGGGTGTCTTTTGCGTTATATATGATTTCGAGTACCTTTTCTTTGTCAAACCGATAAAGACACTCGTTTAAATCTTTAACTTTAACCTTTTTACCGCTTTCGTCTTAAAAAACTTCTGGCACATTTACAACTTTACATCACCAACTACCGAGTCTGGGTATAATTTCTTTACAATAAGTTATGCCGGATTTGTCATTATCAGGACATATAATGATGTTTTAAAGTTTTCTAAAAAATCCCAACATTCTATCACCCAATGGGTATTGCCGTTACCTAACGGGATAATGACGGCGTTTAAATAGCCTGCTTCAATTGCGGCGGCATAGTCTAGCTCGCCACTAGTGATTAATAAAGGATTATCGTAATTTATCTTATTCATGTTGTAAAGGATCGGGATATCATATATATTGACTGAGTTATCAATCGTTTCACATGGAAAATCAGAGCGATCGGATTCATTCACTACAATGTTTTCTTTACATGATGGTAAAATTATCAAAATGATTACGAGCATAGTAAAAATTATTTTTCTTATTTTCATGCTTAACATCACTCCATTAATTATATATATAATCTGCAACATCAATATATTTATTTGCTTTTTTATCGTAAATTTGTATATGTAGATGTGTGCCAAACGATCTACTTGTATTCCTCATTAAACCTATTACTCTAGCAGGTGGTACATAAGTACCCACAGTAACTAATTGTTTATTGATATGCATATATGTTATTTTATAATCAGTATTCTCAATAGTAATATATATTCCTCTCCCTTTTTTTCACCATTTGGAGCATCATTACCAACTTCTGTTACTTTTCCATAAATTGATGAATAAATATTGTCTCCATCAACTCGTCTTTTCAAAGGTTTAATATCACGACCATTATGTCCTTTCTCTAGATGTACTTTAACACAACGGCATCCCAATCCACAAATTAATGCTCGTGAATCAGTAGGCCAGTAAAATACTACAAATCTCTTAAGAGCTTGAAGTCTTTGAATATTTGCTTACCTTCCTTACGCAACTCAGCGGCATGCCATGGATCTACTGGATCATTATCATTGAATATATTAGTCATAACAAGAGTACCGGAGGTTGTTTTTTCGGTTGCTCTGATAAGCCTGCCGAGCGAATCGTACTCGTAGGTATAGACCTTACTGTTTGTTAATTAGTGTGAACAGACTCTAATCTTTCTGCCGTGAAAAAGACTCCATCAATTCCTATAAATAACTTATCATTTTCAAATGTACATAAATAAAAACAATAAAAATTATCCGGATCATTTAATTCCAAATTTTCATCATCAATTGAAAGAGTAAAATATTCATATATTTTTTCGCTTGATCCGGAAAGCGGAACTTTATCATACTCTAAATACCCTGAATATGCGCATATTTCAGATTTCGAATATAGATCCAAGAAAGAAGACATTTCGGAATCCTGAGAATAAAAATTATTGAGAAATTCTATTCCTTCTTCGGTGAATTCCAACACCTCTTCCGGACAATTTTCAATAATATAATTCCAATTATCCTCTACATATCTTGCAGAAGTACAATATTCAGTTATTCTCCATTGCCCATGAAATTCCGGAAAATCAGACCAAAAATCTTCATAAGTAAAAAAATTTGTTTTTTCTGTATACTCATCCGAAGAGGAATCAGATCCGAGGGACGAGTCACCGGATGTTTCATCCGATGAACTCGTATCAACGCTCATATCAACGCTCGTACCAACACTCGTATCAACATTAGAAGAAGTGATGCTGTTGGAGGTCGTATCCCCGTTACAGCCCGCAAGCAGTATAATGAAAATTGCGGATAAAATCAAAATAAGAATTCTATTTTTCATAATGTCTCCAATCTTAATGAGCGGAATCGTATATACCGTACGCAAATATGTTGTAATCTGCTTTTCGTCTTTTCACCAAGCCGGACATCACCACTAAGTTCCCGTTTTTATCTCTTCCGCTTATCCCCGTTGAAGTCCATGCGGTATAATCATCCATTTTTCGCAAGTTCGTTATAATTGGTTTTGCGTTACCAACATTATAAGAATAATCAAGAACCGCATTTTTTTGGTGCAGTGTCATACCTAGTATATCACTGCTATATTTTGAATATAATGCTATTTCGTGCTTCTGTACAGTAGCCATTAAAAGCATATAAGCTTGTCTCTCTGTAATATTACTTGGATTATAACTTCCTGTAATGTCATATAACAACTTATCATTTGAAAATATAGTATACCCAAAACCGATAGTGCCATCTTTATTACGGGTAAGACTTAACGTTTCCCATCCGGCGATGAAATCAATCAAGTCCATTTCATAGGATGCATTATAAAAAGTATATTCTTTACCATCTTTTCCTATGAGTGAATAACTACCATGGGCTTTACAAAGATTACAACTTGGATTATATTCATGTTTGCCTTCAAAATTCCCGCTTGTATAAAATTTACCATCATGCGGACAGGTACCCATGAAGTCTATCAAATTCACAGGATTATTTAAACAGTAAGCGAACATATTGAAGCCTGTGAAGCCACCTACGGCTAAATATGTGTCTGCATTGATAAAACGTCCAACGCTTGGGTCATAATATCTGGAATTGAAGTAATACCAGCCGGTTTCGGAATCGTAGTAGTACGAGCGGTAGCGGAAAGGGTTTGCCTGACCGACTGTGCTTGACAGAGTGCCTGTTACAGAAATGATTTTGCCCCATGCATCATAGGTGTAGCTTGTAACTTCGTTTCCAAACCAGTCGTATATCTTTGTGATGTCACCCTGTAGGTTCTTGCCATAGTAATAATCCGAACCGTTATAATTAAATCCTGTTACTCCTGACTCATCGTAGTAATAATAAAGAGTTGTTGTCTGCGCTCTGCTCCTCGTCTCCCTTATTATATTTGAACTTGGAAGACATCATTTTGTTAAAACAAGTTAATAATTAACTAATTTTTCATAATACTTTTCAAAAGCATCAAACTCATTTTTTAATTCAGGACAAATCTCAACTATTGTTTTAATTCGTTCCCTAACCATTGTCATAGATTTAGGTACATCAGACATGCCGCCATATGGAGAGTCTGCATATTTTCCATCTGCTATGAAATCAATATCGTTTTTTATATTTTGATACTTGATTGGTTGTTCTTTTCGAAAATTTTTAGTGATTCTTTTATATTCTCTAAATAAGTCTAGATAAATATGGATTTCATCATCGTATGAATCTTTAATAAATTTCTTTGTCGGATCAATATAATTATAACATTTTTGCATTATTTCATCTACTTGACGTAAATTTGATTCAAATTTACGTCTATGTGTCAGTTCGTAACGAAATGCAAAATTCTTAATTGCTTCTTCAACGAAAAAACTTATCAACTCATCACCTGTTTTTGCTACATATTCTCTACGACTATTTCCACGTTCATTTATAACCTTGTAAAAGCCACTTTTGCTTTCTTCATAAAACACAACTGGATCGCCATTATCATATGTGTCAAAATCAATTTTCTCTTGTTCAAAAAAAGGTATCTTCCTCAAAATTTTTCGTGCTTCTCTAGCAAGTTCTTCTATCATTTTATTATATATAATACATTCTCCTATAATTTAATTTTTTATATATTATACCATAAGATCATAATTAATTTTATAGCAGTTGGTTTACTCGGTTACGCTTAATAAAGAATGAGTTCTGTTGGGTCAGAACTCATTCAAACATAATGGCTTAACTATTTTATTTTTAAGTAACTGATCTTTAAAATCCATTAATAAAAATATTTTTTAATTTAAAATATTAAGATCTAGAGTATTCTTTTTATACAATTGGAATATAGAATATTTAATTTTATAGTTTATAGATTTTCTTTAATATATCATACAAATATTCTAAAGCATCAGATTCAGTGTTGAATTTTTTTAAGTCATTTTCTTTCCCTCTTTCCAGATAAAATACCTCCCAAATATAATAATTTTTTTTCACGTGAAAAATGTCATCTTTAGTGTTATCGTTTGTGTTGTCGTTAAAACATACATTTTCATTTATATCTAAACCTTTTGCAGTAAAAATCTCATACAATTCAGTTTTTGTCATACTATCCCCCATATTCCTCCAGGTATTTACCCAGATATTCATACAATTTTTTTTGTGAATAATACTGATATCCGCCTCCAGAAGAATTAAACCAAGGTGCAGCAGTCCCTGATGTAACTACAATCGGTTTTATTACTTGATAATAATTTGTTGGAAGTGCTAAATTAAGTGGAGGAATAGATAAGGTGCTTGGAGGTGTACCTGCGGGAGCAAAAAACCGACCTCCTGTTCCCCCGTTTCGTTGTAAAATAGTTCCCCGATCCAAAATTATTCTTTGTGTAGGACCAATAAAACCATCATTCGGAGGGTAATACGGTACCATGGCCTTAGAATTTGTCGTTGGTTCAATATTAATTTTATTAAATATAGGATTAGTATCACAGATCCACGATGTACCACATGAAGCAACGTAAGTTGATGCTGTTTGAACGAAATCATAATTATCTGATCCTACAGCATCTCTTAATGGATTTGTTCCAGTGAAACTTTCTACCGTGGTCATTGTTCCAGTAACTGCACTTACTGTACCTGCTGTAGCTACTGCTGCATAACCTAATGCAAGGAGTGGCGTTGCAGCTCCGCCGGTTGCCACGACAGCAGTAACTGCAGCGACTCCTATTGCTACCGATATAACACCCGATAATAATTTACCCCCGTCGGGCCATTGTCCGTTATTATCAAATAACATTACCGGATTGTTAAAACAATATGAAAACAAATTGTTTCCAGTAATATTTCCAACCCCTGGCAATACACTGTCCGCATTGATAAAACGTCCGACACTCGGGTCGTAATAACGTGAGTTGAGGTAATACCAGCCGGTTTCGGTGTCGTAATAGTACGAGCGATAGCGGAAGGGGTTTGCTTGACCGACTGTGGATGCGAGCGAACCTGTTACAGAAATGATTTTGCCCCAAGCATCATAGGTGTAGCTTGTAACTTCGTTTCCGAACCAGTCGTATATCTTTGTGATGTCACCCTGAAGGTTCTTACCATAGTAATAATCCGAACCGTTGTAGTTGAACCCTGTTACTCCCGACTCGTCGTAGAAGTAGTAAAGGGTTGTGTTTTCCCCACCTGATCTGGTTTCTTTGATGATTTTTGATCCATCAAGAACATAATCGTAATTTGTGGTATACATTATATCGAGATCAGTATAATCTTTGTGTGTTCTAATGCCGGCACTATTATATTTGCAACTAATTTCATAAATGGCATTTTTGGATAAAGCGCTAAGATTTCTACCTTGCCATGTTAAGCTATAGCCATTACTCCATTTGTTTGGATTACCAATATTATCATAAGTTATCGTTGTTCCGTTGAGGTTGGTAAGCAGGTCGCCCCAGTTGGAATTCTGGTAGAAATACGCTTCCGCGTCCAAAAGCGGTACGCCGACAAGCGAACCTGTTGTATATGAATATTCTTCCTTCTGATAAATATTCCCCGCACTGTTATACCTGAATACATACGTGCGGTTTGCATATACATTGTTCTCCCTTGTAAGCTGACCAAGAGCGTCATATTCATATGATTGCTTTTGAACTCCGTTTTCGCTGACTGTAAGGATATTGCCGACATTGTCATAGGTATAGTTATAATAAGTATCGGTTGCGCTTCCTTCGTTATTAATACGAAGCTCAGATATTAATGCGGTTGTTTTGCTTGAATCGACGCCTGTTTTATATGTGTAGCTTATAGAATAAGCGTTGCTTAAAGCTTTGCTTGAAACTCGATCAAATGCGTCATAGTTATAGGTTATGGTTTTGTCATTGGGGAGGTTATACTGAGATATCAAACTTGAGTTGTTGTTATACTGGATTGAATAATTCAACAAATCATTATTTGAAAATGTATAACTTGAATTTGAAGCACGTCCGTAGGAATCAAATAAGTTTTCGGTAACCATAACTAACGTGCCGGAGGTTGTTTTTTCGGCTGCCCGTATAAGTCTTCCGAGCGAATCGTACTCGTAGGTATAAGTCTTGCTGTTTACAAGGTCGGTGCTGCTGTAAAGCTGACCGCTTACATTGTAAGTAAATTTGAACTTTTCCACTCCATTATACTTAATGGCTATCACTCTGTTAAGCTCGTCATATACATTTTCTGTATAAAATCCGTTGCCATACTCTGTTTTTGTTATCTTACCATTATTTGTTGCATAAGTATATGTTGCAAGAGTTGATGACATTCCGTAAACGCCTACACTGGAAGTATTACCATATATATCGTATGTCATGTTATAGGTAGTTCCCGCAGTTATTATCTGGCTGAGACGGTTTTGTGAATAGCTGTAGCTGACCTTTTTCTCGCCGGAGTCTATAACACTGTCACAATCTGTATCAAGATAAAAATCTGTTACCCTGTCACGGCTGTCGTATTTATACGCTATTCTGCTTGCATTTGCATCCTGAACAAAATTCAACAGACCGGTTGCGGTGCTGTAGTTATAATCGGTAACTTTTCCTCTTGCATCGGTGGAATTATTCAGATAATTACCGTAATAATCATATGTAGATGAATTCGTAAGGCTGACACCTGATGCAGCTGAGCTTGTTGTTGTGCTTCCTGTGACATTTCCATAACTGTCATATGTGTATGATGTAGTTATTGTTTTGCTTGCTATGCTTGATTTTCTGATTGTGTTTACAAGGTGAGCACTAACTCCGCCGACTTGCAGATAATCATATTCGTATCTTTGGCCTACAATATTAGTATAACTTGCTAAATCAACATTGTTAGCATCATAAACCGTATTTGATTTATTGCCTTCTGCATTTGTAACAGTATCTATATTGCCTTCATCGTTGTAGGTATAAGTCTGCGCAGGCTCCATTGTGAGCGAAATGTTGTCGAAATAAGCAGTATTGACATTTTTATAATATTTACAAAAAACGTTAATAGAAGTTATTGTAGCAGCAGTCTCATTCTTCGGAACGATTGCTCCGGATGCAAATTGCCATCCGTTGTAATCAGGATTAAATTTAACATATTGTGAGTTGTATGTTCCGTCGCTATAACTTATACGTGCTTCCAGTTCAAAGTTACGTGTGGTATCTTTATCTAAAGATGCGGAGCTCGCCATAGCCCAGCCCGAAAGTACAAAGGTAGTATTTATCGGGACATTTAGTACATTTGACTGGAAAGTCTGACGTGATCCGGTAGGATTGCCGGTGAACATCATTACCTGGCCGTGAGTACTGCCCGTCAGATTAATATAGGAACCACCATACAATAAATTCCAGTCCTGCTGAAGCTCGAAGCTGCCGTTATTGATTATATTGAATGCTGATGGAGCATTGCCTTTTTCAAGCTGTATGCAGTCAAAATAGGCGTTTCCGATCGCTCCTAGAAGATTAAGCTCGGCAGTATATGTTCCGCTTGATGCGAAATCTTTCGTAACGCTAATTCGCTGCCAGCCGTTTTGTATTCCTGTGTTTGTTGTGCCTGTTACTTTATCGCTTGTTGTGCCGGACAAAGTAAGATAAGCACCGCCGGTTCCGCTTGTAAACGCTGTTTTTACATATGCGGATAATGTATATTTACCAGCAGTCGGAATGATTACACTCTGTGAAAATTTAGCGAAACCGGTTGTATTTGAAGAATATGTTCTGAACGAGTAATTGCCCATATATTTTTGGGAGCTCGTTACTTCTGTTATCTGATAAGTTATGTCGGTGCAACTTTGCGTCCAATATGATGCTGATTCTGCTCCGCTGTTTTTGACTAAATTCATCGCAGGTGTGCCGGCTACAGAATCCTTTGTAATGGTGTTTACTTTTTTAGAACCATCGTTTATATCCACTGCTTCGTATACAGCATTGCTTGTTCCGTAAATTGTACTGCCGTCAAGGTTGGAGCTGTACGCACAGATGGTCCTTCCGTTATTATCAAAGATATATGTCGTCAATATATCATCGCTGTTGTTGTAAATGTCATCTTTACCGCGTGTTCTTACAGAAGTTTTTTTGTAATCATAAATAAAGCCGATCTTCTGACCTTCAGCCTCCGATAATGTTTTTTCAGTAACAGTAGATACCTGATATGTCTTGTTAACAATAGCATCGTTTGCTACTGAATATGAATAACTTACTTTGGATCCCGTATCTCCATCCCAAACACAGTTTAATCTGCCATCGCTGAAATATTCGTAATATGAATATGCGCCACTGTTATACTGTATTTTTCTCAGATATCCGGCATTGGAAGTAGAATAGCCATCATTGTAATTTGGTGAATAATAATATTCGACATAATCACCTGACTGAGAATTTGTTACTCTGTATAAAGCATTATTAAGGTTGTAAGAGAAAGAAAGCTGAGTAATATAACTGCCCGATCCTGCAGGCTTATACTGAATTGACGTAAGTCGGTTGGAGGTATAAACAAACGATTTCTCGTTGCCCATTATATCCCTTATATAAGTTATATAACCGCTGGAATTGAATGTCTTTTTATTGCCATAATCATCAACCATAGTATATCTTTCCGGTATACTGCCGGTATTCTTGGTTATGGTAAGACCGTAGCCATCCTCGCTAATATATTGACCTGCGGTATTAAAATCATTGAAATACAGCTCTGTCCCGTCGGCGTCGCTGTAACAGAACCAGGTATCGTAGTTTAGTGTTCGTTCAATTATCGTTTCCTGTACGCTTAATTTCCAGCCCTTACCTACCTTCATATTTGTAAAAGAAGCGGTATAAGGTCCACTTGCTGTATATGTAAAATCAGTATTAGCAAGTTCCGTATTGAAAACATGATCTACTGATACAGGAAGTATTGAGCCGTTAGTGGATATATCGCCATGTGCGAATACGAGATTTCCTGTAAAGTCATTTACATATCCCGTTCCGGCATTGCCTGCGCCGTGGGAAGTATATGACCATCTGCTCTCTAATCCTTTTGTATCACGGTATGATATTATGTATATCGGAAAAGCTCCGTTGTATGAGTGATTTGCTGTTGTAAATTCTACACGGTTATTTATCGTTGAATTAATTACTCTTAAGGCAACGCCGTTTGCGCTTGTTATTCCTGGTTCAAGCTTTTTGGAATACCAATCCTGTGTAATCGATGTTATATCGAAATAACATGCTGTATCATAATCATTTATATTTGAAACGGCATTTATATTCTGGTAATCCAACACTGTCGTATCAATTGTTGGTTTTGTATTCCATGTTACTTCATATGATTCCCATGGACTTGTAACAGCATAAGCACCGATATTAACCGATGTTGTATAACTATAGACAAATAATCCGAGCTTTGCATCTACAACTACACTTGCTTTGGGAATCTCGGGTAATTGTCTTATTCCGACAAGAGATATATATTCATGTCCTGATTGATATCCTGTGTATGAACATTCACTTCCGCCATATATTGATGTCGGATATGCTGACGTAATATATGTATCTTTAACATTACTGTAAACGGTTTGATTCGTTCTCCAAATAGTCGGATCAACTGTAACAGGAAATGCTCTGCCATCAGCGTTGATCCAGTCAGCGTCCGCTGTAACGATAAGCGAATATGACATATCTTCTTTTTGCTCCAGCGAATACTTCACCGCATCGGAATATTCACCGTTCGCGTCAAACATATATCCGGCGGGGATAGTAAAGATTATTTCCTTGGATGCATTATCATGAAGAGAAATTGATCCATCTTCATTCAACACTGGGAACAAGCCTTTTAAATTAAGCTCGAATTCATAAACATAATTATCACTTTTTGCTTTAACTATAATGTTTTCTTTAAGATTATTGCCATACATGATATATTGCAAATCGGTATTTTCTAATATATCGGCATATGTAACGGAAGAACTGTATTTTGTAAGCTCTGCCGCTTCTTCTATTGTCGGCTTTTCGGAAAGAGCCTTTTCTGGATTGGTTTTCACTGCACTCGTCTTTAAAGAATTAACAAGATCAAGGCTAACACTGTAATTGCCATTTTTTAGATTAATTAGTGAAGAAGAATTGCTGTTGTTAGCAAACTTAATTTTTACATCATTTTTTGAAGATGAGTAGCCCGATATATCATCAGTATTAATCGCATCTTCAAAAGATAGTGTGTTGTCAAAATCTTGCAAAACACCATTATCGTCTTTAAAATGCACAGTTTTACCGTATTCGACAGCTACATAAGAGCCATCCGACATGCGAAAATGTTTTGTTGAGTCTGTACGAAGTGATTCAACTTCACCCAGTACATACGCTTCTTCTGTAATAGTTTCTTCTGTTTCTTGCACCAAAGGATTGTCTGTAGTCTCAGTGTTGTCTGGTACATCCGAACCCGTTTGTGAGAACACATTTAACGGCATTACATAAAATGCCATCAATAGTGCTAGAAAAATGGATAGGGATTTGCTGAATAGTCGCTTTGTCTTTGGTTTCATGTCTTTTCTCCTTGTTGTTTTTTATTGACTTGTTTTACAAGCCGTACATTTATTTTAATATTTTAGCTGTACTATAAACAGTTCTTATAATTATAATATATAAAATATAAATTTGTTTATATTATACAATATATATAAAATTTGTCAATAAAAACTTTTAAAGGAGATATTCATCAAACTAATTAATACTTAATAATTACTAAATAATATTGATATGTTTATAAAATATTGTTTTGATTATAATTAAATGTCGTCGTCCTCATAATCGCAAACCTCTTCATCGTCTTCTACTTTTTTAGCAATGATAAAGTCCCTTTTTCAGGGGCTTTTTCGTTGTTTCATGGTTTTGATTGGGTGAAAAGAGCTGTTGCAGCTCGATTTCTCGAACTTGCAACAGCCTTTTTTTTACGAATTAAATGTGCCTTTTATAACATTTAGCGCATCTTTTTTTTGTTGTTCGATAACGTGAATATAAATATCATAGGTTGTTGATATTTTTCTATGGCCTAAGAGATTGGATATAATTTTTATATCTATGCCTTTTCTTATGAGGGTTGTCGCAAATGTATGCCTAAGTGAATGCATACCGCTATTTTGAATTGATGTTTTGCGTTTTTCTGAATTTTATTTAAGCATCGTCTGATATTTTTTGAAAGCGTAAGTTTTCCCCCACGGCTTAAGAATAGATGATCGTCAGCATTTATATAAGGTTAGTTTCTCTCTTGTGTATTTTTTATGCATTCAATAGCTTGCGGAGCAAGATAGACTTTGCGAGTCGATTTTTTCGTTTTAGGAGAAACCTCTTTGTTATATCTTTTTCCACTGCTGTCTTTTATTCTTGATATTGAGCTTTCAATATAAATTTGTTCGTTTTCAATATCTACGTTTTTCCATTTTAAAGCAAGCCCTTCCCCGTTTCTTATTCCGATATATAGCAGTAGTAAAACCTCTAGTCCATACTGATATACATAAGTCTTAGTCGAATGTTGCCGATTAGCTTCTATTATAATTTTTTTACATCCTGTTCTTCAAAAAATTCAATTTCTTTAGTTAGTTTTTGAAATTTATCTTCTGTCGGGAGAATAATCCCGATCAAAGGATTCTTAGAAATTTTTTATTCGCAGACAATTATATGTTCCATATCGCTTCGCTTGTCAAGGTGGAATTCAGTGTTTTTTTCTTTTCCGTCATGAATATATGTTAAATCATACTTTCCGAAAAAGCCTTTAAACTTCTTTCTGTCAGTGTCACCTGTTTCGGAAGAAAATTCGGTATGCCATTCTTTTTTAACAAGGTCTTGAAGAACCTTTAATGCTGGCTTAGGCGTCATATCAAAACGCAGTAAACCACCGCCGTAAATATTTTCACCTGCGTTCGGGTTGCCGAGAGTGGATTTTCCGCCACCGGGTACATAGGAATATCCGTCAACAAAATTCCAATACACAATAGCGTCAGTTGCCTTGTGTGAGAACCACATTGAGTACATATTTTTAAGTATCTCTGCTTGAATATCCTCATCTTCATTACCGCCGTTATATGAGGGAAGTGTAATTTCTGAAATATGAATCGGTTTTCTAAAAATCTCATATGTGTCAAGAACATCATAAATTTTTGTGGGATCGTAATATTTTTTAGCAAACGCATGCTCATATTCACGGGAAACAAATGCGTGAAACTGCATTCCTATTCCATCAAAATTGATACCTTTAGAGAATAGTGACTCTAGCTGATAAAAATAATGAGACCTTGTAAGTCTTGCTTCCCATGCTTCCTCGGGACCGGCGTTAATAAATAAATTATTGTTCGGGAAAAGACGGCGTGCGTTGTGGTAACTCCAGCTCTCGTAATCCGCTTCACGGAAAAAGGTTGTAGTAGCAAGACGGGAATACCCGTACATTTCCCAGTTTAAAGACTCGTTAACTACATCCCAATCCTCAATTGAATCACTGTAACGCGCACTAAGCTCTGCCATGTGCTTCTCGTATTCTTTCTTAACAAGGTTTAATTCACGGGGCATCCAAGCAGGCGCAAATGAATCGTAAACAATGCAATGTGCCTTAATGCCAATATTTTTTTCCTTACAGTAATCAACTATTAAGTCGGTTGCGGGACGGCGGTAAACTTTTGGACTATTCCTGTCATAACGGGGTTTTCCTTTCTCGGGTTCAAGTCCATCCCAGTATATCGGAGCAATACAATAATTAAAGGTATCAGCAAAAACCTTCCGATATTCCAAACTCTTTTCTTCGGTTTCAAATTCATCAAGCATAAAAATATTGCATCCGAATTTATAGTCGTGGGTCTTTTGATTTGCTGTAAATTTTACATTGTTGACAGGTTTCCCTTCTTTATCAACAAATTTTAGAGTAACATAAGCTTTTCTGTTCAATTCGATACCGTATTTTATACGCTCCTGCATATAATCGTTATGTTCAAGAAAATACTTTGTTACAGCCTCTTTTCTGTTATCCATTTATAACCAACCTTTCAAGTAAATTATATTTATTAATGAATTTAATCTAAAGTTCTGCTGTTGCGCGGGAATTTTATTACTTTAAATAAATAAAAAAATGCAATTTTAATATTTACAAACTTTTACCACCATCTACATAGATACTCTGACCTGTTATGTATCTACCTTCTTCGGACGAAAGCAGAACAACAATTCCTACGCAGTCTTCCTTTTCACCATAATATCCTGCAGGAATTGAGTTAACAACCTTTGCCGCATAATCCGGATTGCTGAGGGCATCAACATTACGGTCAGTATATATAACTCCGGGCGCAACATTGTTAACTGTTATTCCGTCAACCGCAAATTGTTGAGCAAGAGATTTTACCATATTTGTCTGGGCGGCTTTGGATGCGGAATATACAAGCATATCGGGGTGAGGTTTTGCTTCCTGTACACTTCCGATAGTAATTATGCGTCCCCATTTTTGATTTTTCATATGAGGTGCAAAAAGTTGTATCAAACGCATTGAAGAAAGTAAATTGCAATTTATCTGGTCGTAGAATTCTTCTGTTGTTATTTCATTCCACTTTTTGCGGTATTGTAAAGAAGCATTGAGAACGAGTATATCTATTTCACCAGCATGGTGGGCAATAATTTCTGTGTTTTCGGGTTTTAAAAGATTTGCTGAGATAATGTTCTCGACAACACCACCGTTTTTAACTATTTTATCTCTAACCGCTTCAGCTTTATTGGTTTCTCCTGAACAATGCAGAATTACCTTTGCGCCTGCTTTTGCAAGCTCAATTGCGATTGCAGAGCCTATTCCGCGGCTTGAACCTGTTATCAACGCTCTTTTTCCTTTTAATGAAAAGCTCATTTACGACCTCCAAGAATTTCATTTATATGATAAAATTTATTTTGTTCCATTTCAAAACTGTTTTTTAATTTTGAAGTGTATTTTCCCGGATTTTCGGTATTGCTCTCAAACATTCCGTAATGAGACGGAATCCCCACACGAGGATTAACAATTTCGGTTAATTCCACAGCTTCTTCTACATTCATATTTCCAAGCTTACCGTTAATGCATACAAACATTATATCAGGTTTATACTTACGCATATCCTCAAGCTTTTTATGATATAGGGTATCCGATGTAAAATAGAGAATGTATCCGTCCCATTCAAGCAGAACTCCGATAGCTTCTATACTATGATTGGCAAAAACAGCTGTAAAATTAAATTTACCGACTTCTATACTGTCTCCAATGTTAAGCAAAGCAATATTATTACATTCAAGCTCTTTTAGTTTTTGCTCACACGACAATGGAGCAATAAACAACATTTTTTTATCAAAATCTTTAATAGCTTCTGGATCAAGGTGATCAAGATGATCATGCGTACAGATAATCGCATCACCCTTAAAATCTTTTGCCATAAATAGAGGATCAACCATGCGTGGGCGGTTAGCAACTTTATTTACAATATCGGATAAATATGGATCAATTAAAATTCTTGTTTCACCGTCATCCAATAAATAACCGCTTTGTCCTATCCAATTAATTTTCATAAATTGCTACCTATATTAAAGCGCGGTCTGTGTATCGTTGGGATCGCCGTTTCTTGCAAGGTCGTATTCCTTGGACCAGTCAAGATCACGGTATTTCTCACCACGCGAATCATTTTTAATAAAATCCATCAGCATATCGAGCATTTCAACAGCCCATGTGTTTTTATCAATTTGCGCTGTAGTGAATTTATTCTGGCTGATCATATCGAACCCGAAATCGTCCTTTACATGTGTTTTTGCAGCACCTTCAACAACATCAGCAACCAAGTGACTCGGAATAAACAGTACTCCGCCTCCCGCACCGAAAACAATATCGCCTGGCAGGCAGACCGCATTGCCTATTCTTGTAACAGTATTAAAACCTGTCATTATAAATTCACGGATAGGAGTAGGATCAATACCACGGTAATAAACCTGTACGCCTTCTACCTTTTCCATCTGTTCAACAT
>Ga0209417_1004468_pt1 | contig 16684 bp, 17 predicted proteins | sample RifGroF2_FD_184002 | JGI IMG/M metagenome (GOLD analysis project Ga0209417, IMG submission 184002) | Groundwater microbial communities from Rifle, Colorado, USA - Groundwater F2 (SPAdes) (version 2) | ecosystem: Environmental > Aquatic > Deep subsurface > Groundwater | place: Rifle, Colorado... | reverse complement strand
CAACAAACCCCACCGTGGTTATCTATATAATAGGGATATTCCCTGCCTTTGCCTATCTCGTTATCCGAAATTACAAAACACTCCGAAACACCGCCTGTCAGTATAATCCTAAGACAGGTATCATCTGTAAAACTGCGGATTTTGAAACGAATTTGTTCAAGTGCTTGCATTTTTCCTGCAACACCGTCGATATCTATATTTATTATCTCGTATCTGCGTTTTGAGAAAATTTTGGAAGTCAGTTCAACCTTACTCTTCTCGATATTGCCGTATAACGCACCTTTGTAACCAAGCTCGTCAAAACCTCTTCCTTCTATGCAACCAGGGTAAGCATAATAAACACCGTTTTCGTTTAGAACACCACTTGGCTTATGTATATGTCCGAGTGCTATGTAATCAAAAACGGAAGAAGCTATTTCGTTTTTAGTTACAGGTCCATTTGTTGAAATAGGAGCGGTGGTATCACCGTGACATACAAGAATGTTTATTTTATTCTGATCTTTGATCTTGTATCCGACAACAGGACTTGACCTGTATATAGCAGATCCGAAGCCCACACCGTAGACATCAACTCCAAGCTCATTTATTGATACACATTCCTTTTCCTCACCGAAAATATGTACGTTATTTGGAAAAGAAATAGTTTTATAAGGCGACGCATCGTTATATGGGTCGTGGTTACCCGGAGAGATAAAAAATCTGCATTCCGGCATCTTTTCAAACTCGTTTACAAGCATTTCTTTGGTATCTCTGGTTACATAATCGCAGTCAAAAAGGTCACCGCTTATAAAAAACAGTTCGGTTTTCTGTTGCTTTGCAAATAAAAGAGCAGATGTAAACGCAGCTCTCAGTTCGGTCCTTCTTCGCTCCGCTTCCTTTGGATTAACCAAAGAAAATGGCGAATCAAGATGTATATCGGCACAATGAAAAATTCTTGCCATGTTTTATCTTCAACCTCCTGTTATTTATTTATAATATAACCTTACTTATTTACAATAAAAGCACTCATTGTACCCCTGTTCGAGCCATTTCTGCGGTGTGAAAAGAAATCGTTTTCATTGCAATAAGTGCAAAGGCTAGACGAGGAAATATTTTCTTTTTTAATACTGCTTTTAATTAAAATCAATTCGTTGGCTTTTGTAAGGTCAAAGAACAATTTACTGTCTTTATTTATAAAACAACTATTAAAATCATTGTCAGACTCAATAAACAATTTAAAAACCTCTTCCCCTACTTCGTAACAACATACCCCGACACAAGGTCCGATAGCGGCTATAATATTTTCCGTCTTTGCTCCTAATGACTTCATTTTTTTGATAGCGTTTGATGTTATTCTTCCGAGAGTTCCGCGCCATCCTGCATGAACTGCGGAGCTTATTTTATTTCTAAAATCATATAACAAGACAGGAACACAATCGGCTGTTCTTATCGAAAGTATCAGATTTTTCTCGGTCGTTACAAGTCCGTCCACACCATACGGAAACGGATCCTTATAAACCCCTGTTCCTTTATACTCATTACCGACAACTTCAACATTAACGGAATGATTTTGATAGCTGCGGCATATATCATTCTCAGATAAACCGAATACACCAGCAGCAATTGCATGGTTTTTTATTACATTTTCAGTTGTATCTCGTTTTTCGCCTGCACCGACCGCAAAGTTAAGGCTCTCGAACTCACCGCTGCTTACTCCGCCATGTTTTGTAGTAAACATATGTGAAACACCGTATGAATTAAAAAGAGGACTTGTATAATAAGTTATTTTAACTGTTTGTTTGATAAAACATTCTTTCAAATTATATCACTCCAACAATAATTATAGCATATATTACCTTTTAAAAGCAATAAAAAAAATCTTATTTTATTTTTGAATAACAGTATTGACAAACACTGTTTTTCTTGTTATAATGCATAAGTCGCTGATGACGGATTGCCGTAAAACACGGCAGTAAAATGGCGGAATAGCTCAGCTGGCTAGAGCATTCGGTTCATACCCGACAGGTCGTAGGTTCAAATCCCACTTCCGCTACCAAAACCATTTTCAACGACATATAAGGCCCGTTGGTCAAGCGGTTAAGACACCGCCCTTTCACGGCGGTATCAGGAGTTCGATTCTCCTACGGGTCACCAAAAAAACGAAGGTTTCTATACCTTCGTTTTTTTAATTATTTTACAACATTTTCAATTAATTAAAATATAAGTATATTTTCCATATCGATTTCATTATTTTCCATATTTAACCTCTTTATTTCTTTAATTTACATATTTATATTACATGACCAATATCAAAATTTTAATAATCAATAGATTGAATGTAGGTAAAACAAGTTGATGTTTCTATCGTTTATTCTGCATGACAATCGAATTTATGGTATACTTAAACTTAATAATAAACATTTTATTTCAATATAATTATTAATAATATTATTGAAATAAAGCTATTATATGGTATAATATATTTGTTTATAAGCAATAAATTTTTAAGTGTTAAAATTAATTTTTAAGGAGTAGAGTTTTGGATATATTTGAAAAACCATGGATACATGAATGGTATTTAAACAAAAAACAAAAATGCATTCATCCATACCCAAAAGAACTGTTCAAGCAGGTTGATATTTTTCCATTATTTTTGCTTGACGGCGGAGCGTTTTTCTTCTTAAAGGATCATCTTGAAGGGGCGGCTGACAGTAATGCTATTTTAAAAGGGATTGAGTCAGGTAAACTTTTTGAACTCTGGACAAATCAAGGTATATTTAATTGGAAAATGCCATATGAGCAATTTAAAACGAAAAAAGATAAACCATGGGAATGGATTGTCTGGATTAACCGATTATACTTTTTATTGCCGTTGGCTCAGGAATTTTATCGCACAGGAGATGAAAAATGGGCTGATTCTTGGTATAAATATTTTGATGATTGGAGTCAACACAATACTTATGAACCTTATGATAACACAGAGAATCATAAGACCAGTCTTATTTGGCGTGACATGCAGGTATGTTGGAGATTTCTTGTTTTAATTCATAGCGTATATCTTTTATCCTCTTCCCTTTATTTAGATAAAACTAAATGGAAAAAAATATATTATGCAATCGAACTTCATGCAAATCATGTATATCAGGAAGCAATCAAACAATTGTCAACCGGAAAATCAGGCGGAAACCATTTCCAACAAAAAGGGTTGGTACTATTGTACGCAGGTATTCTGTTTCCGGAATTCGAAAAAGCGGAGCAATATATTTTAACTGGGAAACAAATTCTGGAAAAACATTTAGCTGACCAAATGTATAAAGATGGAGGAAATGCAGAAGCGAGCCCCAGTTACAGTCATTTTATCGCACGAATGTATGTTGAAGCATTTCTATTATTGCAAAAGCATAATATTCCAGGCATTATAGGTCTTGAAGAAAGTATTCAAAGGCAGTATTATTGGTTATATCAAGCTTCTTCCACTTTAGGACAATCTTTACAGATCAACGATTCTTATGCATTAGATGTTAATTTGGATTTAAACATAGTTACCAAAATTTTTCCGTTAACGATACCTGTTAGAAAAGAATCAATTTTATTTGATAAAAGCAAGTTTTCGGTTATTCGAAACAACCTGTATGAAGTTTTTATTGATGCGATGCCGCAGAAGGAATATCACCAGCATTTTGGGAGACCAAACATATTGGTATATTTCAACGGATTACCGCTTATTATTGATGCGGGATGCTGCAATTATGATCGGAATATCAAACATGAGTATTTTCAACGATCATGTTCTCATAATGTTGTAGTAGTACCTGAATTTGAAGATAGTTTTTCATCTTGTGATGAAATGCTGGAGCATCTTCAAAATCATTCAAAGATTGAAATTACAAATTTTATACTGGATCAAAATGAAGCATCCATTACGATACTTCATACTATAGGACATAATGATGTTAATTTCACCTGGCAGCGTCAAGTTATACTCAAAAACGAAAAATTGAAGATAATTGACCGAATCGAATCCATAAAGGAAATACAATGCAGGCAATTATTTCACTTTGCACCCAACAATATGATTTTGTCTGCTGACAAGATGAAGGCGTTCATTACCCTAAACACTCATGAGGTAGTGATAAAACATGAAAAAAAGAACTGTCAATTTGATATATCATATCAGATTGCAATGGATGGTACTAATAATATTACTTATTCGCCTACACTAAGTTCCACATTAAAAAGCACTATATGTGAATTTGAAGTGATTATATCAAAAGAAATGTAATATCGTCGTATAAATTATTTTACCATAACCAAAGAAAATTATTTAAAAGATCCATTTTAAAATTAACGTTACATAATTGTATATCTAATTACAAATGAATAATAATTATAGGGATTCGTATAATAAAATATGATTCCCTATTTTTACTTTATTTTGAAAACTTAAATAAAAGGATATGACGTGAATGAACACAAACAGAATACCCAATAGACTAGTTAACGAAAAGTCGCCTTATCTTCAGCAGCATATGTATAATCCCGTTAGTTGGTTCCCATGGAGTAAAGATGCTTTTTTAAAAGCAAAAACCGAGGATAAGCCGATATTTTTATCTATTGGCTATTCAACCTGCCATTGGTGAACTGGAATAGACATAAATTGCCAGTCGAGAATTTATTTTATTGATCTGTTGATCATGTTGTTCTGACAATTGTAACAAGATCTTAATAATCTTCTGGTTATTAAAACAAAACAGAGGTTATTAACCTCTGTTTTTTATGATAATATATTTATATAATGAATTTAACAACGTATAATAAACATAATGTGAAGCTCGTTAAGTAAACTCACTTTAGTTTGCCTACTGCATATTAACGATGCGCGTGTACCTTCTCAAAGCATACTCTCCGTCATGTGCTTCTCCGCAAAAGGTCAATGACATATCCGCTGCGCGCATAATTCTGACGACTCCGCTTCTTACCAATAAATCCGAAAGTTCATCTCTTCGTTCAACCCGGCAAATAAGCCCTGCGGTTTGAAGGTACCCTTTTTTCTCCCTAAGCGTAGAGAATAATTCATTTTTTGGTAGTCCTTTTACAAAGCAATTCCCAAACATATTTGATAGTTCCAATTTCTTATCCGGACAAATTTTCAGACTACAGTGTTTCCCCTGATAAACCATATCATCGCGTTTTGTTCCTCCTGCAAGAATATTTTCAAGGTTTTCATTATATCTTCTGAGGGTTCTTTCGGCTAAAGCATCGATTGTCTCAAATGGATATTTTAACGCTGCAGCTTCCATGAAAGGCAAAAAATCTGCACAGAAAATATGAAGTTCCTCAAGGCTATCTGTATCAATAAATATCGTCTGGCAAGAGCTGCAAAGGAGTTGCTTTGTGGAAAGTATATGCTCTGCTAGAGCCGTCAATTCCGTATCTTTATCTTCGTAACCGGATATATAGGCAAACCCAAGCTTGTGCCCCCACTCAATAATCTTACAGCCTGTGGGTGCGAATTGTCTGACTGCCGAAACGGCAACATCGCCGCCCCAGACAACAATCCCGTCGGATATCTCTGCCATTCTTTTAATAGCAAGCAAGTCACTTGATGGTGTATCAAATACGTATACGAAATCCGAAATCTCAGGTTCTATTTCTATCAGTTTCATAATTATTTTTATTGATAATCCGTTATCTGCCTGAGGCAATTTCAAGATGTTCACATTTCCTGTTATTAGCCCCTCCGCAACGCTAAATGCAGGCAAACCATCAATATTTCCAGCGGCAATATGAAGTATAGTCCCAAGCGGCATTGGGCGGATTGATATTTCCTTTTGACCGAAAGGTGGTTTCGTTTTTTGTGTTTCAAAATAATTTTCACCAAGCTCAGTTTTTACTTTGTATTCAATGTTTTCACGTTTCAATGACATAATAATTGTATCAATATATTTTTCGATGCCATCTATATTCAGTTGTGAAATTTCATCAATAAATGCGCCATTGGCAATTTTTTGGCCAAGCTTATCTGTTGCAGCAATTACTTGTTCAAAAGAAAGAGTTTTTGTCATCCGTGTTTTGTTTATCTCAGCTTCAAGATTATCCAGAATAATGTTCAAGTCCTTTGAATCATATATTTTACTTTTTGAAAGTATCATAACTTCACTTCTTTCATCAGTTCTGCCGCACCGGCCGCACAAGTTTTTATATCCTTCAGTCCTATGCGCCCGATAATTTCAAGATAAGGTGACGATATACCACACCCACATTCCGTCCCGTCATGAAGAATACCAAGGTCATCTGTCATTACACTTAATATAGGATGATTTGCCCGTTTTCTACTGGTTTTAGCGTTTCAACATCGCGGATTATAACTCTGCTGTATGCAGGCACATGAAAATGATGATTTTTACAATCACAGTATAGAATAGGATGCTCAACTGCACCGAAAAACTCAAAAATATCGGTTTCTTCAATCCCCAAAACCTTTTTAGCAAGGTCATAGAGAATATTTTTTTCGACTTGTTCGGTATAAAACTGTTTCCAACCACCGCCGAGCATGATCTTTGAACCTTTTTTCATTTTATATTGTATGCCGCGTTCATCCATCATTTTAAGGACAAAATATGTATACGAAGGAAACCCCATAAATCTTACGGGGAATTTTGAAAGGCTGTATTTACCTATTGCATTTATTACTCCTTCTAAGTCCGGAGTGTAACTATCTTTTTCGTACTTTATAGCATATGTTCGTCTTATAGCTGGAGCGAAAAATGTTGCACCAAATGCTGTTTTTGTAACAGCTGTATTATTATTTCTGTACGGTTTATAGCCAAATACAATATAATTTGCAGGTTTTAGTGAAAACAACTTACGCTGGTTTACTATTTTGAGCACCATTCTCAGTCCACATAGCAGACCGCCTAAATCAAAGCCGATATTACTAAGTTTCCCTTTCGTCCCTGAAGAGGTTGCTTTAATCGGTATTTTATAAGACGGCATAGAGAAAATGCTGTGGTTTTTAAAGAACAAAGTAGGAAGAAATGGGATTTTTTCAATATCATCATAGCATCCTATGATGATAGGATTAAAATTCATATTTTGCAGTATCATTTTATACTCAGGACAGTTATCGTATTGATATTTGCTATTTTCCTTAACCGCTTGTAAAAACAACTCTTCTGTGCTTTGCGTGTCATAAGGATCTTTTACTTTGAATAACATTCTGCGATATTTCATTGTTTTCTCCTTTTGTTTAAAGCGTTGTATTGCAGCAGTTGCTATAAAATGATTTTTAATTATATAAAATAAACATAATGAGAATTATTATACGTTTTTCATCAGTTCAATCTGTAGTTCGCGTTCTTCTTTAACTTTTTCAAAATTTTTTGGATACATGAGATTGATAATTACTATAGCGTATTCCGAAGCGGTTAACGCATGCCACCGGACATGAGGGGTTGCTGCAACTTGCCCCATAGCTCTTAAGGCTTTTGCTTTTATTTGGTTTTTTTCATCACGAGCAAGACTATTTATCATGCCAGCAACTTGCAACGCATCTTGTAATTTTGCTTCTCTATCTTGCCATTTTGTAATAATGGTAAAACACTCATTAATCACTTCAGAACGTTCAATTCCACTGATGTACAAAATATGTTCAGCTAATAAAAGGGCATATTTAGACATTTCGATATGCATTTTTAACTCGCTAAGTGTAATCAATTTGTTTTTGAGTTCAGGAATATCATCTATTTTTCGAATCAGTCCCGAATTAACATACTCCATAAAATGAAAGCCGTTTTTAATAATTTTACCCATATATACCCCTGAACATAATAATCACTCCACCATAATAAAATGCCGTCAACCCCTGCCTCTTTTATTAGCCAATAACGTTCCTTTATCGGCAAATCATAGCCAAACCAATAAAAATAGTAATCATAATCAAAGTTCTCCATCGCTTATTATAACGTTTTGTATTATATAAATAATGAGATATTTCTTATTTTACACAGTATAAACATTACGAAGTTCATGATTTGAACTGAACTTCCAGTTTTGCTTATATTATTCATTATAAAATTATATACAAATAAACCAGCCAATCCCATACTTATCTACAACTTGAGCTACACAAGCGTTCCATGAAGTTGATTCCAAAGGCGTTATTACCATTCCACCTTCGCTTAACACTGAAAATGCCTTCTTTACCGCTTCTTCACTACCTAGACCTAAACATATTTCAGTGTTATGCCGTGATATAGGTATTTCCGCAAGATAACGGTCTTCTAAATAATTGCCAAATTCACTAACGGCGAAAATTTCTTCTTCGCCACGCATCAATGACGCGTGAAAATAATGTTGTCCAATTTCTTCTTCATCATGAATCACATGATAACCTAATGTCAATCCAAATGCTTCTTTGTATCTCTCCACTGCTTCAAAACTGTTTTTTACGTATAATGTCGCTCCGAGTCTCATAGTAAATAATCCTTTACATAATATGTGCAGCTCATCGCGTTACATTATATGGTATTTAATAAACATAATGCGCAATTCGCGCTTAATTCCAAAATGCAAATTTTGCTCATAATCACACCGAAAAAATCTATCTCATTTACGCAAAACACTTTATAACCTCAATTTTTACAAACATGGATGCGTATCACGCAAATGGTACCAAAGGTGTATGCTAGACAAGAGAAATTGCAGAAAGCAGATCGCATACTGCGGTCAGATTTTCTTTCTGCTTTTTGAGCATTACATTTGTTTTATTGAATTTAAACCTGATTTTAGAGCCGTCGGTCAACTTAAAATAGATTTTCTTTCCAATGCCAAACATCCAACTGGTAATTTGAACATTCTGAATGTATTTATAATAAATGACCGCTGGTTCTTTTTGCTTTCCTAATATGTCAAGCCGGATCATGACCATCCGCGTTTTGGAAAAACCGACGAGGAAATATTGATGGGCAATAGCGGACAGGATACCAAGCAGCAGCATCTTGCTGACAGTTGCTGTAATGACACCGTAAATCCGATAGAGTACCGGGTCATTTTCCTCGTCAAATCTTGAAAAAGTTTCTTTCATAATTTCATCGTTAAGTTTCAAAAATTTTCATTCCTTTCGTTTAGCGCAAAGTTTAACGATATGAAACTGCTTGTCCTTTACGCTTTTTTCTAGAACGAGCTTGTCTATCATAAACATTAAAGGAAGTTGGGCGTGTACTTGTAAAACGAAAAAAACGGAACGTTGTTTTCATAGAATTGAGAAGAAAAGTATAATTATAATTCATGAGCTTAACTGTGAATTACATAATAATCTGGATCGAGTATAAACTCATTTCCGTTTAAATTAAGCCATTCATTGCTAATAGCAATAATAGTATCCATACATCTTCCCAATTCGTTTATAGAGTCCGCGTTAATTCTTTGTGGTGACACCAATCTTTTGATGTCATCCCTTAATAATGTTGCGCTAAATAAAACGCATCCCTGATCTTGTCCGATAGTTTTCAACAACAAATATCTATCCGGAGGATTTGTTGGATTTTCATTGTGTGCATTTACAACGTTAAACATAATTAACGGCTCAAGATTGTTTGTAAACAGTGGTTGTTTTGAGCGACCTTCGATAAGCCAACGATATTGCCGAAGCCAATCCAATAATCTCAGAATAATCAACGCCCATTCTGTAGGATATATATTTGAGGTTGTGATTGTCGTGAATAAATTTTCCAAACCAGTTTTACAATCGTCAAGCGTATTATGAGTAAAAAAGCCCAAGATTGTATGCTCTGAAGAAACTTCAGCTCTTAACTGTGTACTAGATAAATTGACAACATCTTTAACCCGAGATAAAGCATCTGACATACTAATACATCCATAAATAATGCATGCTATTTGTTTAAGTATGTTTAAAATAAAATAATCTATTTTCCCCTTTATATAATCTTTTAATGGACTATATAGTTGTCCATCTGTATACATTTTAATAATTGCATCTGAAATATGACTTATTAGTACTTTAGTTACATCTTTCGTCTCCGGATTATATTGAAGTATGCGCTGATGATTTATATCAAATGGAAGTTCTTGAATATTCCCTGTAGAATTGTTGAACAAGCAAATGATGCGATTCCAGCCTAATAATTTTACCGCATACCCCAACTCAAATAAGACATTCGGATTAGGACATTTTCTTCCTTTGTATTCTTGATTAATAATTGAGACATCGCATATAAAAATATCGGATTTAGATATTTTATCAATTATAGTTTGAGCTATATCAGGGGAACCTGTTTTCCCTTTAGTATCTCTATCATAATCCAATGTTAATCCAGAAGTAATTTTCATCAAGCAATCTTTAATTGATTTCTTTATACATATTTCTATAAAAGACCGGTTTGTTTTATTAGGTAAGTCAGATTGCCATGAATAAAATATTATACATTTCATTTATACTTCTCCATTATTTATGAATGTAAATGGTGCAATTGTCTTTTCATCGCCAACTACCTCTTCTATATTACATGGCTTTGAGTTACGAGTTTCATTGCTTTTATACATTTCAAAGGTAGCATTTTGAAAAGATGATCCTATCACACTGGTTTTATATAGATTCGCGCCATCGAAACGAGAATTATAAAAAATCGATTCTACTATTTGTGAAAAACTAAATGAACTGCATAAAAACCATGAATTAGAAAACAAAGAATGTTTAAATCTGGTCTGATCAAGGATTGCCATGGATATATCACAGAACAGTCCATTTGAATATTCTATTTTCGAATTATATAAATATGCTCCGCGTAAATTAGCTACAGAAAAATCTGAATAAGATAAGTCTAAATGCGCAAGATTTATTCCTGAAAAATCATTCCCTGATAAATCAAGACCAGATAAATTTACTCCTCTTAAATCATTTTTTTCAAATTGTGTGAAGCCATGACTAGATAAATACTCGTTCCACTTCTCAAGTTGGGTGTTGAGAACCACATTTTTTTGATCATTATTATGAAGTAGTTTAGAAATGCTGTTTCTATAATCTACAGAATCTTTGAATAAAGCACACCAACGAGCACGAAGCCCCAAAATACACATTAATTGATCTTGTGAAAAAAAAGATTTATATGTAGGGCTTAACAAAGGCCAACACACCGTAAAAGCACCATTCTCAAGAAGATTGGCTTCTCCAAATATATTTTCCGGTTGTATATACCAGCCTTGATCATTTACTAGTTTTCCGCCATCGTTACAAGGATTTGCTTTTAAAAATTCCACCCTATCTGGAGTTAAATATCGACCTTTCCAAGTATTCCAAAATTCATAAGCTTCACTTACATTCATGCCTTTTTAACCTCGATATCCCTGTATATATTTAGTTATAAAGTGTACTTCCCATTATTGCTATAACACGTACATTACCTAACTGTCAATTATTATTATAATCAATATAACGAATTATATTAATTATAACAATTAGACATAATTATATATTTTAATTTATTATTTGTCAACTTAATATTAATTTATATTAAAACACATTATATAAAATTATTAAGTAAAAAATCTTATGATAAATAAAAGTGAATAATAAATAAAGAACTACACAAAATATTGGTAGTTCTTTATTTCGATTAGGAAAGGAAGTGATTTTATGAATACAAACAGAATACCCAATAGATTAGCGAATGAAAAGTCGCCTTATCTTCAGCAGCATATGTATAATCCCGTTAGTTGGTTCCCATGGAGTAAAGATGCTTTTTTAAAAGCAAAAACCGAGGATAAACCGATATTTTTATCTATTGGCTATTCAACCTGCCATTGGTGTCATGTAATGGAGCGGGAATCTTTTGAAAACGAAGAAACCGCTGAAATTTTGAATAAACATTTTATATCTATAAAAGTAGACCGCGAAGAACGTCCTGACGTTGATGCTGTATATATGGAAATATGTATGGCTATGAATAAAAGCGGTGGCTGGCCTCTTACAGTGCTTATGACACCAGACCAAAAGCCTTTTTACACCGCAACTTATCTACCGAAAAAAGGACGTTACGGTATGTTTGGTCTTGATGATTTGTTATTTAAAATCGCTCAAACTTGGGAGAATGATAAAGATAAGCTCACTTCATCAGCCGAATCAATAAGTTCATTTATTAAAGAACGAATAAATAACCAAAATGAAAAAGAAGAACCGACTATTGATTTATTGGAAAATGCGAAAGCACAATTACAGAAGGCTTTCGATGTAAAATTCGGAGGTTTTGGCAGTGCACCGAAATTTCCCACACCGCACAATTTATTATTTCTCCTTTATGAATATAATCGCAGTGAAGACAAGCAAATATTATTAATCGTTGAAAAAACTCTTGACCAAATGTACAAAGGTGGAATTTTCGACCATATTGGCGGAGGTTTTTCAAGATACTCTACAGACAGCAAATGGCTAGTCCCACATTTCGAAAAAATGCTATATGATAACGCTTTACTTTTATATTTATATTCAGAAGCTTACAGAGCCACTAAAAAAGAACTGTACAGATATGTCAGTTCTAGAATAGTAGAATATATAAAACGTGAATTAACACATGATAACGGCGGATTTTTCTGCGGACAGGATGCCGATAGCGAGGGTGTTGAGGGAAAATATTATGTATTCTCCCCAGAGGAAATAAAAAATATACTTGGCGAGGAGGAAGGCAAAGAATTTTGTCATGATTACGATATCTCACCAAAAGGAAACTTTGAAGGTAAAAATATTTCCAATCTTATAAATAACAGCAAATATATTGATGTCCATGAGAAAAGAAAAAAAGATTTTTCTAAATTATACGAATATCGTTTAAGCAGAATTAAACTTCATAAAGATGATAAAATTCTTGTATCGTGGAATTCTCTTATGATTTCTGCATTGGCAAAAGCATATTTTGTTTTCGGTGATGAGAGTTATCTGCAAACTTCCGAAAAAGCTTTTTTATTTTTAAAAAATAATTTGATAGATAATAACGGCAGATTAATGGTTAGATGGCGTGATAACGATTCCGCAGGTGACGGTAAGCTTGATGATTATGCGTTTTTTATCTGGGCAGCATTGGAAATATACGATGTGACTTTGAATATCGATTATCTTCAATCTGCTATAAAAACAAATGAGATAATGCTGGAACATTTTTTTGATTTTGAAAACGGAGGTTTTTATTCATATGCAGATGACAGTGAACAGTTATTAACTCGCCCTAAAGAAATATATGACGGTGCAATGCCTTCAGGAAATTCAGTAGCGGCTTATGTTCTTACAAAATTATCTTCTTTAACCGCTGATGTTAAATTAAAAGAAATTGCTGATAAACAATTTGAATATATTGCAGGTGAAATAAAAAATTATCCTGCAGGATACACTTTTTCACTAATTGCAGTACAAAGATACTTGTATTCATCGACAGATCTGGTTTGTGTTTCTAAAGACCAAAAAATATCATCGGAAATTATTCGATATTTAAGAGAAAAGTTCATGATAAAAAATGAATTGTGGCATATTAATACGATTCTTAAAACAAAAGAAAACAGCGATATTTTAACAGAATTAATTCCTTTTACAAGGGAATACTATATACCGTTGGAAGATAACAATACAATGTATTATCTATGCAAAAATAACACATGTAAACCTCCTGTTACTCAACTTGAAGAGCTTGAAATTTTTAATTAGATATCTGTATTAAAAATGTATATTTTCCAAAATAATGTAAAAAATAATATTAGATAAAAATTAGTTAAATGAAAATATTCCGCTTCCGGTATTTAAACAGATGAAAGGAACATGTAAAAAAATGGATAACAGAAACGAAAACAGAAATAACAATAACAGAAATGACGTTAAAAACAATAATAACAACAATGAAAACAGGAACGACGTTAGAAACAACAACGAAAATCGTAACGACATGAGAAATAACGAAAATCAAAATTGCAACAATTGCAAAAATGAAAATAATAACGATAACCAGAACAGACGCAACAATGAAGTAAGTAACGTGAAGCGTAATAAGGATCAATAAAACAGAAGTTTTTTCTTCGAAACTTAAATTTATAGAATGTAAGCAGGGTAAACAACCTTGCTTACATTTTTATAATTCAATAAATGAATATTATATAGCTATAAATAAAATAATAATATATGTAATTAATTCATATATGAAAGAAATACGTTTAAACAAAAAGTTGTACTTTCCGAAAAGCCATTTCGCCGGTGAGGAATGGCATAATTCTTTCATAAAAGTCTTTGTATCACCGGAGAAATGGATTTTATATGGATACAAATAACTTTGCAAATGGTGATGGAATTCCATTAGGTTTTGGAATGGCTTTGGCACAGAATTCACATGCTTTGGATTATTTTTCTTCTCTTTCTGATTCCCAACGACAGACAATTATAGACGGAACGCATAATATTAGGTCAAAACAAGAAATGCAGCGTTATGTTCAGCAGCTTGCTGATCGAAATATAAACTTTAATAATCCAAGCATATTTATGTAGAAAAAACAGCAGCTTACCGATATACATCGTTAGGCTGCAGATTTTTATTATTTATCCTTATTGTTGTTGATATTTTTTATAATAGAAACAATACTTACAATTATCAAACCAAGGAACGGTACTATAAATAAAATAAATGCGGAATCTATACCGTTATTTCCTATAATTTCAATAGATAGAGAATTTTTACTTAATAAAACAGTCGCAACAGCCAAGGCTATTGAAAAAAAGATCAATAATGCTATTTTAATCCCTGATTTTGATTTTTTTGCTTTTGGTGATAGATATGCATCATTTTTAATAATCCTCATTAAATAAATAAATGAACAGAGAATAATTACAACCATTATATTTTCTGGATATTCTAACCAGTGTATTCCTATACCATTAAGAAATAAATCAATTAAAAGAAGGTAAATCATTAGAATAAAAGTTTGATGACCTATTTTATTCTTTGTAAATTTTTGCATCTCGTCCAAATCATTTTCTTTTTTTCTCATTAAATATCATCCCTCCAAAAAATATCGTCAAGTGTTTTGTTTAATATCTTGCAAATAGCGATACATAACTTTATCGATGGATTATAATCTCCAGCTTCGATTGCGTTTATTGTCTGCCTTGTTACCTCTACTGCATCAGCAAGATCCTTTTGCGACATATCCTTTGCCGCACGTGCTGCTTTCAATTTAAGATTTTTACTCATTAATATGCAATCACCTCGCTATTGATTATATACTAAATTTTAGCTAATGTCAAGTATATATTACATTATATACTATATATATTGCATATATTCTCGAAAAATTCCCCAACACAAGATATTTGTTGGGGAATTTTTTATACAAATTATTTTTTTACTTTATTTCCGAATCTATCCATGCTCCACGCAATGATAAATCCAATTGAAAAACATACTACACTAATAATAATACTGCTCATACCTAATAACTCTGGTATTACATATTGTGTAACAATTAATAAGGTTGATGACAAAACAACACCTAAAATTGCATGTGAAATAATTGAAAAATGACGTTCGTACACATAATTAACAAAGCGAGCAGATATTAATGCTATTCCAGCAATTCCGATAAACAGAGGGATAATAACTCCTAAGTTAAAATCACCTACACCACCCATCATTGGCTCGTATAATCCCATATATACGAGGATCGAGGAAGTGCTTAAACCAGGAACAACTAGACTTAAGCCCCATAAAACGCCACTGAATAGATACCACCAACTGTTCGGAACTATACTTACCGAAATATCTTTTTCTACAAATGATAAAAAGGCGAAAACAAAGAATAGGCTGATTACAAATCCTGTCCAGGATTTAACAGATGTACCTTGCTTACCTGCATCCTTGAACAGTGCAGGTATAGTACCCGCTACCAATCCGATAAATAAACTATATGCAATCGATGGTGACGCTTCAATTAATAATTTCATTACCTTCGCAAGTCCTACAAAACCGATAAATCCGCCAATTATAATAGGAATAAAAAGCTTGATATATGTTCGCAAGGATTTAAACGGATGAGCAATCATAGCCATCATCGGTTGATAAATACCAAAAACAACACAAAGAACACCTCCGCTGATACCCGGTATAATTGCACCGCCACCGATAAGAATTCCTTGTAAAACGTGTAAAACAAATTGCCCAACAGACATATTGTCATATGAAGAATTATCTTTCTGTTTCAAATTGGTTTCCATATTATTCTCTTTTCTTAATTTATGAAATTAACACTCTCTATATTAACATAAAAATTTTATTTTGCAAGAGCAGCTTTTTGCTGCTTATAAATTTTTCGTATAACATCGTCTATATCCGATTCAATCAAAGATAAATCTCTTATCTGATATTGCTTTGATATGTCGTTTATCAATTCAGCTGCTGTAATCTCATTCTTCTTAAACTTTAATGTTACACGTTGACCCTCAATTTTTACAACCTCAGCGTTCGGATGGTTAAAATGTATATCGTCTGAATATAAATCAATGATAAGTTGCCTTTCGGGTGAAGTTTTTTCTATTATTTCATCCAAAGACGAATCTGATACAATCTTACCGTCACCTATTATTATTATTCTTTGACATAAAGCCTGAACGTCATCAAGGTCATGCGTAGTAAGTATTACAGTTGTTTGATATTTCTTATTA
>Ga0209417_1004466_pt1 | contig 16691 bp, 11 predicted proteins | sample RifGroF2_FD_184002 | JGI IMG/M metagenome (GOLD analysis project Ga0209417, IMG submission 184002) | Groundwater microbial communities from Rifle, Colorado, USA - Groundwater F2 (SPAdes) (version 2) | ecosystem: Environmental > Aquatic > Deep subsurface > Groundwater | place: Rifle, Colorado... | reverse complement strand
TTAGTAAAATATAGCTATAATCTTAGAAATTATCCAGAAAATTTTAGAATTCTTATTTTAATAAAACATTTGATTTATCATCAGATTATTCTTAAATATGAAATATATAAATATCGCAGAAGTGAAAGTTGAAAGATCGAAAAATTTGTAAAAAAAATAGAACAGGGTCACTAGATGACACTCATCTATTCGTATTTTTCGGTTAAGTTAAAATAAACAGGAAGTAAAAATGAGCACTTTACCCAAGATAATTGACAACAACCGGAAAAATCTTTTGGATATTCTGAAAGAAATTTCAAAAGAGCACGATCATCTTTCAATCGCGACAGGTTACTGGGACTTAAAAGGTACACAGCAGATTTTTGAATCTATCAGAAACTATAAGAGCGTTAGACTGCTTATAGGAAGGGAACCTTTGATCCCCAGACATAAAGCTTTCAGGCCTGAACCGGATTACCCAGATAAAGATTTTTTCAGCGATCTTGAAAATATGCAGCCTACACCTGAATTAAAATCACTCGTCATTTCGATGAAGGAAATGATAAAGGCTGGCAATCTTGAAGTCAGGGTTTACAGAAAGAGTTTTTTCCACGCCAAAAGCTATATTTTCGGTGAATATTCATCTGATAATGCAGTCGGCATCATCGGATCATCCAACTTCACGCTTAACGGGCTTACGCATAATGCGGAGCTGAACGCGCTTGAAGATGAGCACAGGATCGTCACTTTCAAACCGTTGTCAGAAAAACAGGAAGTAGGGCATCTTTACTGGTTCGATTCATTCTGGAACGATCCCGAAACCGAAGAATGGAACGGCAAATTCACGGAATTGCTTGAACATTCACCTGTCGGAGATATTCTTTTCAGCCCCTTTGAAACTTATATTAAAACTCTTTTTGAAATTTACAACGAAGAATTGATTGACGAGGAGTATGACGAATCAATTAAAGGAATTCACGACCTTTATGATTTCCAGAAAAAGAATGTGAATGCTTTGATCCGCAGGCTAAAAAAATATAAAGTGGCGATGCTTGCCGATTCAGTCGGTCTCGGTAAAACCTATACAGCAATTGAAGTTATCAAGCAATACTTGACAACTGATGAAGGCAAGAAAAGAGTCGAAGTGATCTGTCCGAAATCACTTGTAAAACAGTGGGTAAGCGAGCTACTGACTCAGGGAGTTGCCAATTTTGCACCTCTGACGCTTCAAAATCCTGAAATGATCGAAGGCAAAAGGAAGCTCGACGATATCGCCGCAGTTTCACTCTTCGTAATTGACGAATCTCATAATCTGAAAAACAGCGGCGGAAAACGCTTCGATCAGATCCTCGACTGGGTAAGGAATAATCCCAAAGCTCATGTTCTGCTTTTAACGGCAACACCTATAAACAATCAGCTTTCTGACATTGTGAATCAGATACTTCTCGGAGCGAGAGGAGAATCAGGTATTCTGAATGTCACTACAAAAGATAAAAAATCAAAACAGACCGCATCTATAAATTTTCATCAGGCGATTGAAAATCTGAAAAAGAAAATGAATCAGGATCTTAAACGTAATGGCGAAATTGATTATGACCATATTAAACAGACAATGTCGCCTATTCTGAGGGCTTTTGTGGTAAGAAGGACAAGGCAGGGGATCGAGAGGGAATACGGCGGCCTTAAAGAAGGCGATAAGATTTTAAAATTCCCGAAAGTGAATCCCGATGTCAAATCCTACGGGTTCAGTCAGGATGTGTCCGCGAAAGTTTTCGGGTTGAAAGCTGATAAGCTTGATCTTGATTATATTTATAAAATAACACCGGACGGTATTGTTGAGAGTACTAAATCTCTTGCACATCCTTTAAGGCAATTAGGAAATGTCGATCCCGAATATATAGAGGATAAGTTCTACCAGAAATCTGCGATCCACTTTGTCTATCAAATAATTCTGCTTCTCGGATTTATTCCGTACCGATGGAGCATTTATCAGACTAAATATTACGGCAAAACAAGAGAACAGATAAAAGAAATGAGGCTGTCGGGCGATGAAAGCAGATCGCTTTTTATGCAGCTCGGAATTTACGGAATTTTAAGAACAGTATTTTTAAAGCGTCTTGAATCATCCGTCAGCGCGATAAGATCGTCTTTGGATATTTACAAAAGAAAGCTCGATGTTTTTGAAAAAGGACTGAATAAAGGGTATATCATGAGCTTGAAAGACCTTGCGAGGATCGAGGATCAGCTTAAGATTACCGATGACGACAACGAAATTAACGAAGTTATAGTTGACGATGAAGTTATTCTTGATACTGTTGACGATAAAAAATATGCGCTTGCAGACATGAAAGCCGATATTTTAAAAGAAAAGCTTCTTATTGATCTTCTTTCTAAACAGCTATCACTTCTCGAAGAGGATGATTCCAAGATCAAATCTTTTGCAGAACTTCTCGAAAAGCTGAATAAGGATAAACCGGCAGGGAAAAAAGTTCTCGTATTTTCTTTCTTTGCCGACACGATAACTTATCTTGAAAAAGCTATCGGCAAGTATTCAAAATGTATAACTAAGGATAATACGGCTTTCGTATCATCCAAAAACAGGACTGATGCGGATACGGCGGCGAACAGATTCGCGCCCTTAGCAAAAAAGCACAAGCTTGAAAAGAATGAAACTGAGCTTGATTATCTTTTCTCGACCGACATTCTTTCCGAAGGACAGAACCTGCAGGACTGCGGAATTTTAATAAACTATGACCTTCACTGGAATCCTGTCAGAATGATACAGAGGAACGGAAGGATAAACAGGATAGGTTCGCCTTTCGAAAAGGTTCACATTTACAACATTAAGCCGGAAGCAAAGCTTGAGGAATATTTGAAGCTTGTCGCAAGGCTGGAAACAAAGATAAATCTTATCAGGAACACGATAGGAACAGATTCACCCGTGCTTGACGAAAAAGAAAATCCGATCGAATTTACCGATTCATGGAAAGATATTTATTCGGACAGCCTTCAAAAGAGGATCGAAGCTATGGAAAAGGCGGAAAAAGAAGCCGACTTTTTATTGTCCGAGGATGAATATATTTCAGATCTTAAAATATTCAACAACGATCCTGATATTGATGCTAAATATAAGGAATTTATCTATAACATCTCAAAAGGAAAATGGGCAGTTATGCCGAAAGATAAATTCTTGGGCGATTCGAGGTCTGAAATTCTGTCCCTTAATAAACTGTGCTCGGGAGATAACATAAAAACAGGCTACAGCTTCGCTTCGCTGACATCAGGGGAATTGTCTCTCGTTCCTCAGTTACAGGCTCTAGAATGGCTCAAAACAGGTAAATTAAATAACGAAAGACAAAAAGATAAAATAAGCGCGGACAAAGCAGGAGTAAAGGAAAAAATAAATTCGCAGATTTACGATTATCTGATCGAAAATGAGGAAGGCACTCCGATAGGCCAAAGCAAAGAACTTCTGACACTGATGTTTGAATTACATTTTAGTGAAGAAGAAATTCTGCTCGCGGAAAAAGTCATGCGGTCTTCCAATGTGTTTTTAAGAAAAGAAATTCAAAAGCTAAACAGAAAAATAATGAAGAATAAAAAAGATAACAAAGAGTACTATTCAACTATTAAAGAGCTTGTAGATAAAGCAAAAAATGATTATAATGACAGCAGTAACAGTAACGAAAGCATTAATGCTGAACAGATATTATACTATGCGGTGAAAAATGAGTAATATGCACGAAAAAATTGAAAGCCTGAATGAATCAATAAAAGAGCTATCTGAGAATAATTCTTTCCAGAATGCGAAAACTGCGGTAAACTCGGTTATACGGCTACTAGGAATTGAGGATGAACCGCAGTGGAGAACTTTTACAGACTCCAACGGGAGAATAATATCAAACGGTTCATGGCTCAAAAAAGCGGAAGGTTTTGCGGACAGAAGAGGTGCTTATAAGCTTAATGTTGACGAAAAATACAGTCTTGATCTAAAAGCTTACTGGACGCAGAAGAAAATTGATAAATCCAAGATAAGTATGCTTGTTGCGCTTACACCGAATTTTGAGGACGAACCTTACTATTCTTCAAAACTTGTCGGTATTGATTTTATTATACCCGAAGAGCCCGACAGGATTGTGATAGTACTGAGCAAGAATTATATTATCCGTACCGTAGAACTTAAAGATTTTCTTTCCGAAACGCAGAAGGAAATACTTACAAAGTGGCTGAAAATTACAGATTTTTCAAACAAATCACAGCTGCACGAAATTCTCTGGCAGAGCTTTGATCTTGAGTCGGTAAATAAACAATTCTATAAAGGCATCTGCACTTTCTTTACAGAACTTAAACAGCATCTTGTATCGGAAAAAACTTTTGACAGCAGACACGCGGCATATTTCACGAACAGGCTGATAGGCAGGATAGTCTTCTGCCGTTTCCTCGATAAAAAAGGCATCATAGACCGCGGCAGAAAGTATTTTGATACCGAAGGTAAGCAAAGCACGGAGTATTACCGCGAAAAGCTCGAATCGCTATTTTTTAAGGTATTCAACACACCCATAGAGGACAGAGAATCCGGCGCGGATGATAAAACACCTTTCCTGAACGGCGGATTATTTGAGATAAAAGAGAATGATAAATACAAAGATAACAAACTCACTTTCCCGACAGATTATTTCACAAGGCTGTTCGAGTTCCTAAAACATTATAACTTTACCACAGATGAAAGCACAAGCGCATTCCAGCAGGTGGCAATTGATCCCGAAATGCTCGGTAAAATATTCGAGAACCTCTTAGCCGAACAGGTTGAAGAAACCGGAGAACAGGCAAGAAAGGCCAAAGGCGCATTCTACACACCGAGAGAGATCGTGGATTATATGTGCAAGGAAAGCCTCAGAGAATACCTCAAAACTCAGGTCAAAGAAGCCAGGGACAGAGATGATAAAATATCGCTTCTGCTAGACACAAAACCGCACCTGTGGAGAGATCAGCAAAGGAACTATCAGAAAGATATCGAACCGTTCAAAATACAAATCTTCGACGCGCTCGACAAAGTAAAAATACTCGACCCAGCCTGCGGATCAGGCGCTTTCCCCATGGGAATGATGCAGCTATTACTAATGTGCTACGAAAGACTCGAACCGAGATTTGAAGCGTATAAAACAAAACTCAACATAATAAAGAACAACATCTACGGCGTTGACATCGAACCCATGGCAGTAGAAATCTCAAGACTAAGAGCATGGCTCTCAATCATAGTTGACAAAGAAGGCGACATAAGAAAAATAGAACCGCTCCCGAACCTCGACTTCAAATTCGTCTGCGCAAATAGCCTAATCCCGCTTGACAAATCGGGACAAATGAACCTGATTGACGACACAGACCTCGAAGAAAAGATCACAGCCTTAAGAGACAAATATTACGATGAAAAAACCGTCAAAGGCAAAAACAGCCTCAGAAAAGAATTCGAGGAACTAATCCACGCCAAAGAAACCGGACTCGGAAAATCAAAAAAACAGGAACAGCTCGAATCCTACCATCCCTTCGACTCCGAAAACATATCCCAATTCTTCGATCCCGAATTCATGTTCAGCCTCACCGGATTCGATATAGTCATCGGAAACCCGCCGTATGGTATTGTTTTTAATACAGAATTGAAAAAAGAATATACAACTGTTTATAGTACTTTTAAACGAAACAACGATATCTTTGTAGCTTTTTTTCAAAATGCCGATTTTGCTTTAAAAAATAATGGAATTGTTTCCTTCATAACACCTAACACTTACAGAAACGGCGATTACTTCCAAGCTCTGAGAACTTTTTTTGTTAAGAACTTTGAGTTTAACAAATTACTTGATTTTAAGAACACAAAGATATTTGCTGATCCAACAGTATTTGTCTCAATAGCCTTTTTAAAGAAAACAAAGATAGAAAAACAAAATATTAGCATATCCGAAGTTGAATCTTTTATACCAAAATTAGAATCAAAAGAATTTTCTATTTGTTTCGAAGCTAAAGAATATGATAATATAAAGCTCATCGAAAAAGATGAGATTCTATCAAAAATATATGAAAAAAATAAAGTAGTTACACTTGATAGTTGTTTCTTAATAAAAGATGTAGGGTTTAATTACTGGACAGAGGGTAAAGGGAAAAAAAGAGATGGAGATTCTATAGGTAGTAGAATATTGTATTCAGGTATTCAAGAAAACAATATGGACACACCCTTTATTAAAGGGAAAAATATAAATAAATATCACATTGAAAAACCAAATAACTATTTAAAACATAATTACAAGAGTTTTCTCGATCCTACAAAGGATACATTCAGATTTACAAAAGAATTGTTTGAAGAATCACCTAAGATAGTATATAGGCAGACAGCTTCAAATATTATTGCTGCATTAGACTCTAATAAATCTTATCTGGATAAAACAGTTCACATAGTTGTAAATAAACAAAAAGATACACTCACTGATCTTAAATATGTACTTTCTCTCTTAAATTCAAAACTTTATAGCTATTTATATACAAATATTTCACAAGAAGAAGAAGGTAGGACATTTGCTCAAGTAAAAACTACTTACATAAAAAAATTACCTATAAAAGTCATACCTACTAGCGTTCAGCTGCATTATACAAATATCGTTGATAAAATACTTGAGATGAAAAAAGATAATCATGTCACAGATACTACCGAGCTTGAAAATCAGATAGACATACTAGTTTACAAGCTATACGAGCTTACTTATGACGAAGTCAAAATCATTGATCCTGAGATCGAAAAAATCATCAGCCAAGCTGATTACGAGAAGATGGAGATTGAGTAAAAAATAGCCGCCGTATATTATTATTGCCGGATCCCTAAATATGATAAATGTCATATATTTTGTTGACTTTTTGTCTTATTTGTTTTAAATTACTCCTAAGTTTTAAAAAAAGGAGTAAAATTATGAATAGCGAAGATTCCTTGAGTAGAGAAAAAAAACAAACAATCCGGAAAGAGCCACCAAAACCAATTAAAGAACAAGTATTGAAAGAATATAGCCATTGCTGTGCAATTTGTAGTGGTACTAATCCTCAAATTCATCATATTGATGAAAATCCCCAAAATAATGAAGTATTAAATCTTATTCCACTATGCCCTAATTGCCATAATACAGGACAGCATAATAAATACAATAAAATACCTGAGAACATTTTAAAGCTATTTAGGAAATATAATGAGCGTAAAATTTTAGATTCTAAATTTATCCCGATTTACAAAAGGATGAATTTTCTATTTGAGGATATTGAGAAGGCTGATCATAATAAATTGCAGGCAGATTACGATGAGTTTATGAATTATTTACCCTTGTATGAAAAAGGAGAGTTCTATAAAAAACAAATAGAAAAACTATTGTTCTTTGAACCTGAGCATTGCGTTGCAGTTGCACATTATCAAGACCCGTTACCATTTGCAGATGTACAAGATAGTAACGAAGAATATACTTGCCGTGCTATTGGAGACAGCATCGGAGGATATAAAAAAATGTACAAGGAAAATAAAGAAAAAGTAATCGATCTTGTCATTGAGATGCTGAAGTATCAAGATTGGAGTGTAAAATGACAGATGTTTACCCGATAGTCAAAGCAAAACTGATTATGAGAAGTTGGAGAATGAATGAAAGGATTTATTAAAACTTTAGATAAAAACTTATCCATGATATCAGTTTTGATGTTCATAGTTTCGTTAGCTTTAATAATATTTTTTTGGGATTTTGTAAATCAGAACAGTTCTAGCGTTCAAGCAATTACGACTTTAGTATTGATCCTTGTTACAGCTTTGTATTCGATTTATACTCGAAAAATGCTTTCGATCATGATGTTTGAACAAGAAAGTAAATTTGTGCCGGATATTGCTATAAGATTTGTTAAAAATAATGCTTCTCATTACCAAATTGAAATTGAAAATATCTCAAATGTTGAAATTTTTAATCTAAAATTCATAAAATATCCTGATCTTCCATTAGCTGATAATAGAAAGACATCTGATATAGGCTTCATAAAAAATGGTGTTAAATATCTCGGTAGAGGACAAAAATATGATACACTTTTCCTAAACCTAGTTTGGCTTCACGAAGATAAAAAGATGAATGAAATTTTACAATTCGAAATTGAATTTACTAGCAATAAAAATCAGAAGTATATTAAAAATTTTGATTTAAATTTGAATTTGTATTGTAATACTATGTCAGACAGCTCTCTAATCAGCGAATTAAAAAATATAAATATAAATTTGGAAAATATTACTAAGTATTTGAAGAAATGATATAACCAGAGGAAAAAGAGTTATATTACAATCGGGCCTACCGTAAATAATTTTTGGTTATTACGTAATTCAAAATATTTATAAATAGGTTTTGTTTCAGGGTCAAAAAGAGCATCTTTGCATATAATAAAAGCTGGAATATCTAGATTTTTTGTTTTAAGGTAAGTTTCTGTTTCTTTAACTTCCACACTGTCTGATGGATTTGTGCTTGAAAATATAACAAATGCACATTTTATTATTGATGAGAATTCTAATGTGGTATCGATTTGGTTATGTGTGAATTTGCCTTCAGACTTGCATTCTGCAATACCAATTCTTTTTCCTACTTTTATTATTAAATCAATTTCCTGCTTAGTTCCTGTATTGTAAACAATGAAATTCGATTTAAACTCAAAACTATAAGGCTTTTGTTTAAGGAAATAATTCAATAGTAATATTGTTGATATTTGCCCTTGGTCAATTGATCTTATAATTAGTTGGTTTAGCTTGAAGAAGTCAGTTGATTGTTCGTCAACAATGGATAGTGGAATATCAATAGGTTTGCTACAATCAGGGCATTGATTTTTCTTTATAATATTTTCTAAACCAATCCAAATATTATTCTCACAAAATGGGCATTTAAAATATTTACCTCTGAGAAAAACACCACGATTATATAGTTGCTGTATGACTTTAAAGAAATCATTCAGACCTAATTTCGGTTTTTCTATTCTATTAAATAAATTTTCAACTGATTGTATAATCGGTTCCAGGTTCATCAGACCTTTATCCTGAAGTTGTGACAAGATATTATTCAAGTCGCCTTTTTTTATTTCAATACTTATTAATGGTTTCAATTCTTTAGCAATTTGTTTAGATCTCTGCGTAGCGGTTAAATCCCTAAAGAGCTTATATATTGTTTCATTACAGACTAGATCAATCTCATTAATACCTCCTAATAAATCAATCGTGCGACTCAAGATTGCATTTTTATCGGTATTTTCAATTTTATAACCTGCGTCTTCAAAAATATGTAAGATAACCTGATCGAATGCAGGCAAATACAAGCTAAAAATTGAATCGTTACTTTGTAAAATATCTAAATCAAACATATATTTTGAAAATCCGTGTTCGCTAATCCTATTGAACCTTTCAGGATTTATAGTATCCAGAAAGTTTTTATTAATAAAAATCTCACCTAAATTCCTCATTCTAGGATATATTATTTCTTTAATTCCTTTTACATCTAAAACAAAAGCGCCTCCAAAGCCATTATCTGAGAAACTTTTCTGTGCAGGATGATGGATTATTATTTCGTTATTCTCTATACTGGCTATACGCTCATTTTCAAAACAACTCCATCGTTTATTATGACCTTTAAAGAACAATCTTTCTATTTTTAGTACACTAGCTTTAGAATATTTGGAACTAATATTCTTTAGAATATCTTCTTTAAAACAAACAACTACAATCTCAATAATATCTGGGATTTCATCAATAAATTCGACAGGTAGCCATGCAAAGTTCGCATACATGTAATATGATCTTATATTCCAAAAATAACTAATCGACTTAAAATCATTTTTATCGGAAACGAAAAAATATTTTCTTTTATCCTCAAAAACTCCAATTTCATTATAATTAATTTCCCAGATACTTGTACTGAAGCCTCTCATTCCATAATTACCGATTTCTGTACAGATATTGTTAAATTTCATTCTATTCGCAAAAATATTATATATTATGTCTTCTTTATTGTTTAATTTCACGAAGGTTTTATTCTTAAAAATAAAAGAATTCATATTCTTTCTTTCTGCCTTTGTAAGCATACCGTAATTAATACATGCTGTTAGAGAAAGCGAATTGTTTTTTATAGCTGAAGCAGTGAAACATTTCTCCTTTTTATCCCTGAATGTATAATTTTTCAAAATGTCAGGCTGTTTTGTGAAGCTTGACAAAAGTGTACCTAACCTAGAAATTTTATAATCGGCGGTTACTTTTATGGCTTCTATGCGGAAATGATTCGAGAGCTTGTCTTCCTCGGCTTTAGAGTAATTCAGAATCATATCTGGATCATTTCTTTTTACAAACTCAAAATTCGTTTCCGACCAAAGATCGCTATCATTGACAAAAATTAAATTAAAAATGCTGTCAATCTCGTCCTGAATTTCTATGAAAATATGCTCAAAAGCTGCGTAATCGCCCTCTTCGATTATAAACATTTTCTTTATTGGACGGACTTGAGTTATAGTAAGAGTTGTGCGCATAATTTCCTGTTTAATAAAAATACATCATAAATCAATTTGGAGAAGGACTATTTCGCTCTTTTTCAGGCTTCATATCTATACTTTGAAAAGTTCTTTCTTTTAATGTTTCAAGACCATCCTCTAATTTCTTTGTTTTCTCTTCAATATTTCCAATTTTAGTACTCATAACACCGTTTTTCTCAACAATGTTATTCTTATCATCATTTAATTTTTTCAAATCTTGCACCATTGGATCATATGATAGATTGTAAACAATAATTACGAATATTGTTATAACTGTAATGATTCCACCAACCCACCACCTAAAATCTTCTTTATCTAATTTGTCTTTTAATTTTTGATCGAATTCTTTATTCTGGTCAGAAATACAATCTTTTATATAAACAAAGCCGTTTGTATTCTTTGGAGAAGTAGCAGTTGTTTCCATAGTTTTATCTTCTTCAATAACAGCACTGCTGCCAAGTTTAAGCTCTTCTTGTGATCGTAATAAATCATTGTATAATTCTGTTTCTATCGGATAACTGCTTTTTCCTGATCTAAGTTTCTCAAGATTAGATTTTAAATCAAATCCAGTATCTGATTTATATACATGGTTATTTTTATTATTTTTAGTTTTTTTACTCATCTATAACGAACTCAAATTATCAAATAATCTTTTTTCAACAGAAAGGGAAGCTTTATAAACATCCATTATGCTTTTTTCATCCAGAAAATCTTTATCTTTAACCATGAAATTGTCGGTATCAATACCAAAACCCACTGACGAATTGGCTTCTTCGTAAGCAAAATTAGTCTTTATAAAATTATCATCTTTATTGATAGGTCCTATGTTATACTGACCATTTTGGTAAACAAGATTGAATTTAAAATCTTTTGCATTAAAATCTTCAAGCAGGAATTTATCTGGAAATAACTTAATGAAATTTGTAACAATAGTAGAATAATCGTTACTTTTGCATTTATAAGTGCCTTGAATCCTGCAGCCGATTCTTATAATATCAAATCTATCAAATACAGCTTTGAATGAAGCGAAAGCTTTTTCAAAAAAATGAGAAAAACTCTCATTTGTTTCCGTGAGCGAACTACTCATTGAAATTCTTTTCATATCACAAAATACTAATTTACGATTATTTGTAGCTGTTGTTGTGTCGAACAATTTTATATCATTAAATCCTAGTTCCCAATGTGAATTCTTGATTACATCGGCACTTTTGAATTTTTTTAGCAGCGCTCCTCTTCGGTCTACAAAATCTAAATTCGGATCGAAGCGAATTTCCATTATAACTCTTCTATTGTTAATTGAAGATGATTTTATACTGTCTTCCATAATTGCTTCTCTCTATTATTTTCACGAATTAAATTTACCAATTATAAGTTATTTAGTCAAACGAATAACTGATATTTGTTTCAATCTTTAAAATGCTTCAGATTATATTTTTTGAACAATTCATCGTATTGTTCTCTTGCGTGTCCGGCACAGATAATAAATTCATCTGAATTCAAGGGATTGTCTTCGTAACTGCAACAATATTTACAATCATCACATTTATCAGTGGTAACGAATTGTCCTTTGTTTTCCCCTTTTGATTTAATCGGGCAGAGCACAAATTTTTTAAAATTTTTCTTACTAACGACTAACTTCTTTATAATATCTCTGATCTTGCCGACCACGATTTCTCTTTTTCTGTTATATATCCATTTTTTATTATCTAATGTAACATAAATCGCTTCAAGAAGATCTTCAAAGGTAACAGTCCTTCTTATTCCGCTTAAATTGATCTCAATTGCAGATGTTTTGCTTTCAATTATTTTCTTTTTCTTCGTGCTGTCAACGAAATGTGTAACCGCTATTTCGATTATCAATTGAAAACCATCTTTTACACAGATTATATCAGGTATAAAATTATCGAATCTTTTCTCAAGGTAAACTTTATCAAATTTTATTAACTGTGCATCGTGCAATAATAAAGTATCGTCAAATTCGTCATTTATATTTTCTGTAGCTGTTACAGGTGGAATTCTGAGTGTTTTATACTTATCAAGGATATCTTTCGCCGCAAGATGCAGGGCTGTCTCAACCGCTCCGTAGCATTTTATTTCGTTTAGATGAGCGAAATGAGGAATATTGGTTTCGCCTTTCCGAGCTACTAAGGAATCTCCGCAGGCAGGGCATACGCAGCCGCATTTCAAGCCTTGTTCAACATCTGTTACTTGAACCAGCTTTCCGTCTTTCATCCCGAATGGGAGTTTGAGTTCCATTAGATTAGTCCTGATATTTATGAATGTATTTATATTATCATTCTGTTTTATTGGACATTTTGTCCGATAAGTTGTCCAATAAGTTAGATTTCATTCAATTGTTAAAATTATATCGGACACCTGCAATGTCAAAGAGTTATATTTTTAAAGAAAATTTCTCAGAGAAATACTTCAATGAATTGTTAATTCCGACTGCGTAATCGAGTGCATATTCCTTGAGGATTTCGATCATGAAATCCATAGTAGATGTGAAATCTTTGGGTATAAGCTGCTTAAACTGTTCCTTGTTTACAAGCTCAGTGTTGTTCTGTTTTTTTATTTTGTATATCTTAAGGTCGGCTTGTGTTATACCGGCTAGGTACCAGCTTTCGATTTCTTCCTTGATGACGATTATTTGATCCTGTTTGATCTTGGATTTATAATTTTTGATTATTTTATTCTTTCTTTTTGTTACGCAGTAATTTTTATCGCCTTGTGAGTCGAGATCTGTAAACATGATATAGTCACTTCCTTGTTCTTGGAATGTTTTGATGTATTTGATAAAAATATTTTTGGGCATATTTGCATATCTGATGGAATTTACTTTTTTGTATTTTGTTTTGAAGTGCGGAATTATAACCGCATTGAAATATCTTTCGTCATCTGTGCCTTCAAGTAATATGTAAAGCTGTTCTTTCTTTTTCATGAGTTATGATTCAAGGAGGTTTTGGATAAACAGCTGATCTATTCCCAGATCGTTTTTCAGGAATGATTTTACCATTTTATTTTTATGCGGTTTTACGATTGTTGCGTTTCCATTATCTTTTCGGAGAAGCAGGAATATATCTTCTTTGGCTGTATTTTTTAGAACTTCAGGGCTGTGCGTAGTGATTATTATTTGTTTATTTTTCGAGGCATCGTAAAATGATTCCATTAGCTTTGCGATCAGTGAAGGATGCACTCCGTGTTCAGGTTCTTCAAATACAGCAAGACTTTTATCTTCAAAATACAATGCTGTCAGAATTGCGGTTATCGAAACAGTTCCGTCTGATAAAAGCGATCCCGGTATCGTAGTGTCAGGATTGTATATTTCTTTGACTTTAAGCGAGATTGATTTATCGTAAGAATTTTCGGTATCAATATCATTTATGAACGGCAGGATATCCTTGATAAGGTTTGAAAACTGAGTAAATTTCTTTTTATCCTCAAATATCTTCTTCATTACTATCGCGAGATTTTCACCGTTCTCTTCAAGCTCAGCTTTAGCTGCTATAGAAGCCGGATTTTTCATCTTTTTTATGTCGAAATCGTATATACCGATATCTGATAATTTTGGGAAACTGTATTTTAAATGCTCAAGAAAAGAGCTGGTATTTTCAGGAATATTTTCGATGCCGTTATAAGTATAAGGCAAAAAATAAATGTCTTTAGAACTAAGTTTAATTGTTTTTTCATTTTTTAATTTTAAATTTAATTGATCGCCGGCTATTCCGGAATCTGCGGTAATAATTCCTTTTTTATTGTTTAGAATATAATTGTTTTTCTTCAATAAAAATGATTCATCTATCTTATCAATGATCTCTAATAGCGGCTTATCAAACAATGAGCTTTTAATTTCTCTAATTTCCGAGTAAACGGTAAGACATTCATTCTCAATTTCATATTTCTTATTCTGATTCACTGAGATTTCAATTGTGTAATTCAGAGTTTTATAGTCATTAAATATTGCAGTATCGTAAGGTGTAAATGTAATAAACATTCCTTTTGATAAAGAGAAATCTATAGAAACAGTAGTATTCTTTTTGTTCTTGTAACGAAAATTTTGGAGAAAATCCATTCCGCTCTGCAGTGATATTGCATTTTCAATGCCGTAATTTTGAATATCTCGTACAAATTTAATTGCTTGAATCAAATTGGTTTTTCCTGAAGCATTTGCGCCGACTATGACATTCATCTGTCCCAGCTTTAGGTCTAAATTTTCAAAATTTTTGAAATTCTTTAATTTTATTCGTTCAATAACCATTTATACGCTCGAATTAATTTAATTATATAGTCAATTTAACTTTTAAAGTATTTAAAGTCAAAGAGAAAAGAGGAATAATAGACAACCATTTTTCCCAAGTGGTGAAAATGGTAAGGATATAGAAAACCATTTTCGTGACGTCAAGAAAATGGTTGAGATTCGCAGTAGTATATCACGGACAATAGAAGAAATAATGCTTATTTAAGTTTTTCGCGTTTTTCTTAATTAAGGAGTACTCTTATTTAAGTTTTTTGTCAAATTCTTAATTAAGGAATGGTCTTATTTAAGTTTTTCGTGATTTTCTTAATTAAGGAATCGTCTTATTTAAGTTTTTTGTCAAATTCTTAATATAGGAATTCTTTTGACTTTAGCAGATTTATTGTTAAATTGCAGAGTGTTGAATTAATATTTTTTCAGGAGGGTGAAGTGAAAGGAAATAGAATTATTATTGTTCAGGTGTTTATTATAATTACTTTTATGTTTGCTCAGATGCCAAAACCCCCTATCACTTTCTCTTGTTCTGCTTATCAGGGATTCAATTTTGAAACGGATAATCAGGATAATGTCGGACATGTTGCATATATGAAGTTAGGTTCAAGTACCGTCTTGAATAGTGACCTGACTGTTGTAAACCCTATCTCTTATCCCCAGACAGTTCCTGTTGTCGGAGTAATGAGGAATATTTACTGGGAAGGAGGGGTTACAAATCCGATCCAGATAGAATTTTTAGTGTCAGCAACTAATAAACAAACCGTAGCTATTTTATTATCTGGTTCAATGACAAATACCAATGTTGAGTTCGATTTTAATGTTTACCAGTACGACCCGTTAGTACACACATATTTTAAAGCTTTTTATCCGGTAAACAATGCTCATCTTCTTGGTTTAATAGAGAAAAACGGCGACGATCTTAATATTTCTATAAGCGATGTTCCTGATGAGGAGATTAATCCGCCTACTGTATTTACTATGACCATCGGAATCATGCCTCAGGACATTTCGCAGCAATTATTTTACGCCTTATCCACAACTCAATCAGTTGTTAAATCATGGGGGATAGGCGCTGTTCCTCCTGATCCGCCGGGTGGAATAATTATAGGACCAGTCGGACCGGGGATTTTATTAAACTGGGACGATGTTGCCGGAGCTACAAGTTATGATATTTATTCGTCGGATATTCCGTACGGAACATATACTTTTGAGACGCATGTCACGGTCAGTGAATATCAAATAACTGATGTTTTACAGAAACGCTTCTATTATGTAGTCGCAAAGAACTAAATTTAATAATTAATGTTTGTTTGACAAAACCCGGGTTTGTTTTATTTTCCCGGAATCTTTTTTAAACGGGCCTTCTCCAATATTAAACAAGTGTATTTCAGGTTTCAAAGTTTCTGCATACTCATTCCATGCCGCCCGGAAATCTGCGTTCAGACTGATAAGTTTTTCTATTATCGAAGCTGAGAATTTCGCTTTCAATTCTTCTGTCGGCGTTAAAGTGATCTCAAAATAAAAAGCCGGCCGCACAGAAGAGTTCTCTGCTTCAACTACAGACTGACAGAACGAACGGGTAATTCCAGCCAATTCGATATCAGAATATAAACATTGCTCTATGTCCTCGGGATATATATTTGCACCCATTATACTGATTGTAAAATCGCGCCTTCCATATATCCACATGAAAGGTAACCTAAGATTGTTATTCTTTTCGTTTTGAACCAGCTCGTTAATATCATACCCCAGTTCTTTAAGTTTTGCTGACATCTGATCATAACGGCAGATACCGCCTTCGTCATGTATGTTATACCTTATTCTCGGCGACAAAACAGATCTCCTTGTAATAGTGAATATCAGTTCTCTGTTCTGATTCATTTCTATATAATGCATAACCGGA
>Ga0209417_1004464_pt1 | contig 16702 bp, 27 predicted proteins | sample RifGroF2_FD_184002 | JGI IMG/M metagenome (GOLD analysis project Ga0209417, IMG submission 184002) | Groundwater microbial communities from Rifle, Colorado, USA - Groundwater F2 (SPAdes) (version 2) | ecosystem: Environmental > Aquatic > Deep subsurface > Groundwater | place: Rifle, Colorado... | reverse complement strand
CGATCTCGCGGCCATACGGCGGGTTCATCCAGAACGTTTCACCATCCCAGGAACACGACAGGCCGTCGTCTTCTGGCGTGAAATACCGTGAACATTTTGCGGTACCGGGGAGTGCGGCAACATCCAGCGTGAACTGAAACTCCCGATTGAGCATATCGAAAAATGGTTGAGGCGTAGCCCATGTTGTTTCTGTCATCACCATCACCCCTCACTCCGTAATTCCCAGTTTTTGGCATACCGTTCAGCCTCAAAATACCCGCGATCCTTCTCCGCCATCTTCTTCCGAAAGCTGATAGCGAGCGGCTTAACCGTCGCCATACTCGACTCGACCGGCGTAATCGGCTCGTCTGGCTTCAACCCTTCAACCACGCATTTATGGCGATGCCTGGTTTTTTTCAGGATCTCGCCGGTCTCTGTAAATTCAGCGCCGCACAGCTTGCAGCGACAGAACCACCAGACCTTTTGACCGGGCACCCGGGGCGCCTCCCCAATGACCAGCGTGTCCTTAACCGTCCAGCCCTTGAGGTCCACTTTTACTTTTGCCATGTTTCCACCACGTACCGATTAATTTTCATTCCGTGTATTGTGTTCGCGCACGAACGGCCTTGGGTTATATTTCGTTTCCGCCGCTCATAATCCGCCGCCATCCATTACGGGCCATCCGTTGCAACTCAGGCTCAGTGAAATTGTTCAGCCTTTCCATTCCTGGCCCTTCAAATTCCCGCTGCACCTCAGATTTCAGCACCGTGAGAAATTCAATATTACCTCTTTTGTCAAGCCCGTTGATCCGATATCCGTGCTCTATCAACCTGGTGATGATCTCACCCATCTCCTTGTTGACTTTTCGGCTCGGCTTGTCGCCGTTGGCCTCAAAATGTTTGATATGACCGGCAAGGGCCGCCATATTATGGCTGCCGATGATTTGTTCTGGGGTGAAGTCTGTTGCGATCATTGGCGGGTGGTTGTACATGCGATGCTCCCGGAAGGTGGTTGATAGTTTTCTGGCAGGGTTACTGTGAACATGCCAGACGACTGTCCGCTGTATCCTGCTGATTTTGCCGCTTGCAGGTATGATTCAAACTTTTTACCAAAAAGCGTTATAGGGCGGATATACTGCATCATATTCGGGTCGTTTGCCCATTCCCCTACCTTGAAGTCAATCACGGCTTTGAAGTCGTCAATGGTGAATCCTTCGGCCCATCTCGCTTTGATATGCGCTTTGGTTGTATCCGTACTTGGCTTAAATTGTGTCCCTGCTTTTTGGTTGAGAAAAGAAACGATTTCAGTAAAAGGGACTTTATCGCGCGGTTGTGGCTGCGCTGTTTGCTGCCCAACAAGACACGTAGTGTCTACTTTAGGAATCAAAGAAGAGGGAATCAAAGAAGAGGAAGGAAAAGGTGTTTGTACATTTCTTGCCGTGAAAATAAATTGCTTTAAATTTCCATCGTATTCACATATATTTACAGGCTCAGGGTAGCCACTCGCCTTTTCCTTTGGGTGAGGATTCTGGTGCTTCTTAAAATTGTTGATCTGGATGTATAAATTTCCTTCATTTTCGTACACGGAAATAAATTTCTTGCCGTGTAATTCCGCGATAAGTGAAACCACACATACTTTGTCGTATGGGTAAAGCTCGGCTTTAATCTTTTTTGGCCGATATTCAAGCCTGCCGTCTTTGTCTGCCGCGCACCACAGGCCAGGAAACAAGTAACGAGCCGGTATGCTGGTTTCAGCTAGATCTTCGTTTAACCATAAGCCAGGCTTAATATTTCTTGCCCTCATAAGACGCCACCAAATAAAAAAACCCCTCTAAAGCAGCAATCGCTTAACCCGACCAAGGACCGGCGATTCAGTGCTACTCTAAAGGGGTTTTCAATCTTCATCTTGTATCCTTGGTCGGGATTAAATTCAATACCGTAATATTACCGATAGCCGAAGATTTAGGAACACAATTCCATAACCATGAAAACTTTAATTACCTATCACAACTTAACGATATCTGGTGATGGTTTTATCCACAACATTGGTTGTTCTTTTTATGGTGATTAGCCGATTCCTTTATCGCTTCTTTCCTTATCAATCTCTCTGCTTCGTCCAAAAAAGCCTTGCCGCAGCTCGTGCCAAGCCACTGGATAACAGTTGCAGCAACATCAGCATCCCGTTGTGATATCGGAGTGACTGGTTTTGGGGTGGCCAGACTTAAGTACCTTTCGCGCCACGGAATGGTGTTAAGGATTGATTCTAGAGCTGTATTTCCGAAGTTTATTGCAGGATCTCTTTTGTTTTCTTGTTCCCATAGTTCAGCAAAAATCCTTTCTGGGTATAGGTCTCTTCTATGTGGCATTAAACCTTTATGTGAAAGCTCTTTCTTTTTCATTATACCCCACCCACCTTAACCAGAAACCAATACAAAATAGCGCAATGTTCCTCGCTACACGCATCCCCGCTATACCGTCCCGCAGCGTGCAAAACTTCGCACTTTGTGGCGGTTTTCCATGGGCATTCGGATGCTATTTCCTCGAAGGTTGGGGATATCCAAATGCCGCCTTGTTCTGGTGATTTGTTCATGATTTTTCACCTGCCAAGTCAATCCCATACCATTCAAGGCAACCGCGAATCAATTCATGTTCACCCATATCCCCAAGGCACGGGACGCCACCTTCCGCGACCACCTCATACTCTCCTTGTTCTACGCCAAGAAATTCTATATCACCCTCAAATATCCAGTATTCACCAGTCACGTGTGTGCAGTTGGATCTTAAGGTTGGATTGTCAGCCTTGGTTTTAATCAACGATGTCCAAAATTCCATAACCCCCTCACTCTTTATGGTAAATAGTTATCACTCAACCAGCCTTCAGTTTCGGCGCCCCAACCATCAGCGCACTCTCGCCAATATGCTCCACCAGGTCTTCGCAGAACGCTATCGCCTGGTCCCTGGTGCAAAGTAATTCCACCTGGAAGATGTATGCCTTTTTCTCTGGCACATCCGGTTGACTTACTGGTGGTGCTTCCTGTTTTGCGGCAAGAGGCTCAGGTACTGCTTCTGGTTGCTTTGGCGCGGGAATGTGTACTGGTGGGGCGTCAGGAGGCGGCACAATGGAAAGCTGTGCTTTTCTCTTCTCTTCTGCGGCCCTGGCCTCAGCTTCCTTTTTGCGCTGTTCATCGGCCTCTTTTTTCTGCTGGATTTCAATCTGGCGGAGTTTGTATTTTGCCACTCTGGCATCAATCAAGGCGGCGACCTCGGACGGCTGGGAGAGACAAACAGTACGCTTATCCGGGAATAATCCAGGGTGCGTTTCTTCGCAGAAGTTGATCCGCTCAAGGTTGACCATGGCCGTGCAGGACTGTTCCCTGATTGCGCCAATTTCAACGGCTACAGTGAAGCCAATTGCCTTCACCATACCCTCGATTGTCTTCTTGCCTGCAGTGGCATTTTTGACCGCATTCGGGTCGTATTTAAACATGATGCCAACAAGGGAAGGATTCTCGGTGTAGATCAGTTTTATCTCATCTTCAATCTGAGTATTGCCGGCAGAAATCACCTCTTCTTTCCGCCGTTCCTTCTCTTTTTTTACCTGTTTTTCCAGTGCCAGTCGTGTCGTCGCAAGCTCGGTGGAAAGCTCATCCAAACTTGCAAACAAGGTTCGGATATCGGCGGTCTGATTTAACGCCTCATCCTTGGCTTTGGTGATGGCCTGCTCTGCTGTTTTGCAGGACTTAATTGTCTCGTCAGCGGAGGCAAAGTCCTCATCCGTGACAAGGGTTTTATTCGCCGCCTTGATCTGCGCCAGGGCGGTTGTTTTGAACTGCTCGAAGTTCGATTCTGTCACTGCGCCGGTGAGGCGAATTATGAGTTCATTGTTCATGGCTTCTCCTTTTCCATGATGATCCTTAAATCATCTTCCAGTCTCTCAACCTGCTTTTTTCTGTCTGCTATTTGCTTCTCGATGTTTTCCGTTTTTCTGGAAATCCGCGTAGCGTTCTTACCTTCGTCAACAGCAATCCCGTGTTTAAGGCAAAATTCGTAATCGCTGTCAGATAGATAATCTTGTGCGTCAACTATTCCTTTCGCAACCTCAACGGCTTCCTCGATTGATTTGCATGGGATAATGTTTTTCCAGCTTCCACTTCCATCACAATACGTGTTCACTTTCCAGTTTAACCCTAGTCGCTTGTTCCAATTTCCAAACAACGATATAAGACTTAGTGCCTCAAATTGGTTTCGGTTGTAGTCATCGCGCATCGTAAAAAGATCATGACTCCATTCTTTTATCTCAAGATATTGCGGAAAAACAACATGGGTGTATTCGCCGCACATCATGGATCTAAGGTTGTCAAACACCCCACTTACTTCGCTATCAGTGACACCTTCGATCCATTTTATTTTAGCAGCTGCAGCCTTTGCCTTGAGCCTGAACCCGGCAATTTCAGATGACAACCTATCCCGGTCATCCTCTAATTTTTTGATGCTCTCCAAAATCCTCCGCTCTTCCTTAGCTTTGTAGGTCTCTGCGGGCGTATCAAGTAGCGTTTTGACTACAAAATGCTCCCCGGCAGGGAACTCCGTTCCGTCCGCTACAAATATTTCCTGGACGATAGTTTCCTTTGCATTTAATGCCCCTATAACTGCTACTTTCTTGCCGTCAGCGGTAAATTTATGACCCATAACCTCTCCTTGCTTGGCGCGGGCGTAAGCCAGAACCCAGCCACAACCTGCGGGTATGTTTTATCGTTCAATCGGCCCTCGCTTACACCTCGATTTGCAGCTTGCTCGCACCCTTGCCAAGAAAAGCAGGGCACATCTTCGAGCACTCAGACAGCTCGCAGTCAGACCGCAGGGCCTCGCGTCCGCCAGCTTCCGGGCATCTGAGCAGCTCGCCGGTTTCATCCTGATCCACAACCACACCTTTGACCTCCTCGCCCGGGGCCACCTCGCCGCGCAGGAAACAGCGCCGGCTCTCAACCTGGTGCATCAGGAGTTTCGCCCACTTCTCGCCGTACTGTTTCTGGATGCGGTTGTGGTGATTAAAAGCCCAGGCGTCAACCGCTTCCATCGTGGCCTTGTTGGCGATTTCGTCCATCTCTGCGAGAACCTTGGGCGGTATAATCTCTTCGGTTGCCTTAGTAGCTGGCTGGCTTACTGGTTTTTCAGCGGCAGGAGGATCCGGCTTCTTTTGTTTCTCGACGGGAGGCCCAACCACCCTATCTTCAACCTTGGCCTCGGGTTTCTTTTCGCCAAACTTCTTGTTGATATTCTCGGCACCACTGGCCGCCATCTCGAAAAATTCAGCAGGGGCCGCAACGCCATCGCGGATTGACCGGAAAATGCGCTGCAGCATGACCACATCGGCCGGGACAATGGACCTGATGGAGCGCTGCAGGTATGCCTCGATGTGAGCCTGGGTGACTCCGAGTTTGGCAAATCCATCGAGGATCTGCTTGATCTTCTCGTCGATATTGCCAATGCTCTGCACCAGTGTCGCCTTGCAGGCCTCTTCAGCCATCTCGACTATATCACCGGGGATTATTTCCAGGAGGCAGGCCCTGACCCGGCGCTGGGCGTGAGACGCGACGTGCTCGTACTTGTCCCGCTCTGCGGTGATGGCTGCGCCGCCATTCTTCTTGTCCCGCCAGTGCTTGATCTGAAAGGTGCGGGACACCTTGACATTGGTTTCAAAATCATAAGCGAAGGCCTCGATCTCGCTGTAGTCGGCCCCCCTGCCAATCTCCCGGAAACCATAGTTGAGGTTGCCCCAATATCTTGCCAGGACTTCAGCCAGGCGAATGCTCGGACCAGTGACCACCTCGCCACCACGCTTGAAGGAGTAACTGGCCCCCTCGGCCAGGACCTGCCGCTTACAGGCGCTGAGGATTTTCTTCTCGGCCAACATCTCATTTCTCGGATTGGCCTTAGCTAGGACGATAGAGGCCTGAACCTCTGCCACTGCCCTGGACTGCTCGATACCTACGATTCCGCCGAAATTCTGCACAGCGGGCATAAGGTCGTCGTTGTTCTGAATCATTTCATTCATAATACACCCCTTTATTTGCTGCCTTTGGTTTGAATCAAACCTGATTTATACAAGAGTTCTTGTGTCCGCTGAATGCCCTCAAAAAACATCAAATCAAGCTCCTGTTTGCTGTATTTCGTGTGGCTTCTACCATCCACCGCATCATGACAATCACTGCAGGCATAGGCTCCAATAAAATCCGGCCCTTTGCCCCACCCAACCCGGTTGTAATGCGCCAGGACGGTCGTCTGCGGATTGAAGTTACAGACACCCGGAATACGGATCATGCAGGCCGCACCGCTTGCGCTATTTCTAATCTTTGACATGCTTTCTCCGCTCCGCAAAATTCGCTTTTCTTACCTTCCACAATTCGGCACCAACCCTTCGCGCGGTGGTAGCGGTATCCTTATTTGATGGTCACTTGCGAAGCCGATTTCCTCGGTTAGCAACTCCATCATATTCGCCTTTGTCGCGTCTTTAATACTCACCCCGCCAACTACCAGTTTTCTGATTGCCGAATATTGCTCCGGGCAGTGTTTTTTCACGGTCATCATGTTATCTACCACCCCAATAAAATCAGGATGATTTTCCGTGTCGTTGATGTAGATGTTGAGCAAAAAACGCTCTTTGAAATATTGATGCTGGCCATCTTTGGTGTTCCCTAAATCCGCCCCGATTATCCCGCACAAAACGAAATGAAATGCCCGCTGCGCGTCGGTGATTGACTCGTCGAGATTCTTCACAACAACCATAGTCTCGCCGTGCTTATCGAAGTGCGCTCTGGCCACCCTGGCGACCACGTCAAGGTCGTCCAAGGTTTTCATTATTACGGTTTTCATGTGCTTAGAATGATGCGGAGGGGTCGTTTAATTCCTGGGCCTCTTCTTCTCGCTTCGCCCAGGCGGGCAGCTCGGTATCAACCACCTTGTCATCGTTGTATGACGGCCAGCTGTTGGCCTTCTTGTGGATGGAAAATCTACGCAGGTTGCGCCGGAAACTCTGCAGGCCAATCTCCTTGTCCTGCTCGGACGCCCTGTAAACCGCGATGGAGTATGGAGGTTCTTTCTCCACACAGATGAAAACGAAGTCGTTGATGCGGGGGCCGGCGCCGAGCATATTGAAGACCTCGGGGTACATGCCGGCCTGCATGTAATAGGTGTACGAAAACATATCCCGGAAGAACTTGGACGGGCTGGCGTCGGTGGTACTCTTCAGGTCGCAGATGATATCCTCGGTCACCCAGTCAGGCCGAACCTTGACCAGCTCTCCCGTCTCGGGATCGGTGGCAAATACACTGGCCTCGGCGTATCCCTCGCTGATCAGGTTGCCGGCGATGGGGTGCTTCCTCACCCGCTCGGCCATGGCCATCACCGTGTCGTAGTCAGTTTTGCCGAGGATGGTCCTGTCGCTGTTGGCGGCGACAAACGCCTTCCAGATATTGGTGTTCTTGTTGACATCCGGGCCCACCACGTAATGGGCATCGAATTTATTGGGCTCCAGGGTGGCGGTGTGGAATGCGCTGCCGATGGCGTACTGGGGTTTTGATGGCTCGCGATTGCCAAGGACATAGCGCCAGTAATACTTCTCCGGGTTAGCGGCGAACAGCGCCAGTCCGGACTTTGAGACACCTGCCGCTCGGTGGTAATCCTCGTTTGCCAGGTCATGGTAGATGCCAGGCTGCATGTTGCTTAAATCCATTGTGTCATTCTCCCCTTTGTGATAATCTTTTGGTTTCAAGTGTCCTCTGTTGCGCCCGGCTGGCCCTTGGCGGGATCAGCCGGTTTTTGACTGCCATGGCCTACGTCACCGCCAGTTCAACCCTTGCCTGTTCTGTAGCCTCGGTAAGTTCGGCTGTTTTATTAGCGATGTGCGCCCTAATGATTGACTCTGCAAGTTGTGGAGCGACATCGAAAAGGCGGTGCCCATTTTCTCCCGACGGGATACCCAATTGCAGGTGCTGGCGTCGACCAAAGGCATCTTTTAACGTCGGCTCTGTCTTGGAAATCCTGTTCATCCTCTCGTCTTCCCGCTTCCTCGTCTCGGCCATATCGTTCAACAATTTCTGACCAGTAACTATTTCTCTCTTGCAGCTCCAAATCCGTTCAATCGTTTCGTCAGAAAGCATACATCCCTCCGTTAATATTCCATTTCAGGCAGCATCATCTGCCTGCTGTTTTCCGGAAAAACTGCCTCCCCGGCTTGTTCTTTGGCCAGCGTCCTTGCTCGATCCCTCGGCGACAGGGACGCCAGGTGCAGCGCACGTGCCTTCTGCTCTATCCTCTTTTTCTTCTCTTCCAACTCCTGCCGGCACATCGCTCTTTGCCCGCACCAGGCAGCCCGCGCAAATTCGAATGGCACCTGCTTCATGCCCCACCCCTTTTATCGCCCGCTCGGTCAATCCAAGCAGGGTTCCGTCTTTCACCATTGTTGAGTCGCCACGAATAATCATCCACCCGAGCAACGCGCCCTCAGCATATTTGATACAGTCATTCCTGAAGCCTATCGGCCTTACATGCCGGCCGCGCGACCCCATCGTCCCGCCCTCGATTTCGACCGCTATCATCAGGTCCGGGAAGCAGAAGTCAAACCTCCACTGCCGATGAGGGTGAAAGCGATACTCGGTGACGTGGGGCGGGAGCTTTGACGCCCGCAGTTGCAGGGCAAAGGTCGCTTCGAGGTTCGTGATCATTATTCAGCCTCGATTCCGTCCACGCAGTAGACCGTCTCGTCTTCCCTGTCGATGCTGATCTTATCCAGCACCTGGCACCCACCCTCCTCTTCCCAGTAGATGCACTTCTCGCACTCACCCCAGCCGATCGTTCCTATTTTGAGCATGACCTGCTCCTTGAGTTGTTAAATAGTGCTTATTTCTTGCGCCCCTTCTTGATCTGGGCGAGACTCGGAAAGCTCGTGGCGGCGCCGCGTCGCTTGGCATCATGGGGCAGCTTGGCGGCCAGGGCCTCACGCTCAAGCAGCAGGTCCTTGATGATCCTATCGAGGCCGGAGATTGTCCGTCTGACCACCATCGCGTCGATTGTTATTGGCTTGATCTCGGACATGCTATTCCTCGAATCCATTGAGATATGCCGCGTAATATTCCTCGAATGTTTGATGCTGATCAAACATTTTGCTGCTGTGTCGCTTGTTGTGAAACCAATACTCGCACGACCCGCGAAACGCCTTCCATATACCTGGCCACCTTCGCATTGACTCTTTTCTTGCCTCCACCCGACCAGGGGACTTGCCCATCATAAACGGACAAACAACACACCCAAGCCGATGAAAACCTTCGTCGTATAATGATGGATATGGCAGGTTGTTTTTTTCGATGAAGTCCCAGACGTGATATTCGTTCCAGCCAAAAATAGGCTTATAGAGGTGCTGCTTGTAGCTCTTTATATAGTCAGTTCTTGGTCTACACGCCCTGCGTGATGACTCTTCAGCCCTAATACCCATCACCCTATGCTTAGAATCAAGCTGTAGCCCAGGGTCTTTTTTTAAAACATCACAACACCAGCGCTTAATCCTCAGTGGCGGCATCTTTTTTTTAATCCCGGCCCAAAACGTCATTTTCGGGAAAAGAAAAACGACTTCCGGGTAGTGTTCCTTGATAAACCGCACTACTTCCGGCGGGTCGATCCTGGTGCATGAATAAAACGCCTGGAATTTCACCCCTGCCATCTGGCAAATCTTAATGGTGCAGATGCTGTCCTTGCCGCCAGAAAAACCGGCACAGTACCCTTCTGGCGGCTCATGCTTCTGAAGATAGGCGATGGCCTCAGCTACCATGATGTCGGTATCTTGAAAGGAAAGCTGAAGCTGGTTGCGGTTGCTTCTCATTTTACCCACCCATCGTAGCTGGCAATTGCCCGCCTGATCACCATGACCTCGATCTCTATGGACTGCCCAGTCTCTGTCATTTCCCGCAAGCCTCGACCAATCCGAAGATGATCAGCGCCCATATCGCCGTAGTTGCGATTGCAGCGCACAGGGGAGCGCGGGAGAGAAGGAACTCAATCGCCATTTCCTGCATCCTGCCAGCCACAACTGGCGCAGGCTTTCCGTTCAGGATTCCACCAACAGCGTCTTTCGTGGGAGGACATGGACGACTTGTGCCGGGAAACCTTCCCGCAGCCGTGTTCGCAGAGATACGCTTTTATTTCGACAGGCATGATCAGACCCTCCCTTCAGCCGCACAAATTGCCTGCAGCGGACCTTTCCATTTGCGCCAAAATTCCAGCGCCACCTTGCCGTCCATCTGCAGGATTCTTTTGTCGTCAAAACCCCACCAACCAGACAGTGAGTGGAATTCGCAGCCGATCTTCATATGGTTGTCAAAAACAATCACATCGTACCGGGGAGTGCTTACCTGGATGGGCTGTTCTTGAATTTTAATATCCTCGCCCAGGTTGGCACCGCCCAGGTTGGCACCGCCCAGGTTGGCACCGCCCAGGTAGGCACCGCCCAGGTTGGCACCGCGCAGGTTGGCACCGCGCAGGTTGGCGGTGCCCAGGTTGGCACCGCGCAGGTTGGCACCGCGCAGGTTGGCGGTGCCCAGGTTGGCACCGCCCAGGTAGGCACCGCCCAGGTAGGCACCGCCCAGGTTGGCACCGCGCAGGTTGGCACCGCCCAGGTAGGCACCGCCCAGGTAGGCACCGCCCAGGTAGGCACCGCCCAGGTAGGCATCGCCCAGGTTGGCCATATCCCTAACAGCGTTTTCTAAACACGCGGCCAAAGACACGGCCTCGCTGGAGTAAATGACATTTCCTGATATATTTTTGATCTCGATCAGCACCGTTGACCCCCTATTGGATATTCATCTGACGATTTGATTTCTTGAAACCGCTGACATGCTGCCATGCTAGGCCGGCAACCTTCCGCCCTCTTCCAGGTATCGAATAACACCCTTCGCCGCCAACAACTCCTTCTCTGCCATCGCCACATCCTCGATTGCTTTTCTGTACCCCATGAGGATGTATTCAAAAGCGGCCTGGGAAGACCGCAAGCCGAACATCTCCTGAATTTTCTCAACCTCCTTCTGGCCTGTCTCGTTCAACCGAATAGTGTATGTTTTATTCATTTCATCACCTTTTGCTGGTTTTTGCTGTCTGCTTGTTTCTTTCTCTTTCTTTTTACCCTGATTTGTTTCTTCGTGCAAGGGTTAATTTAAAATAGTTTATTTTTTACTGTTCAGCCACTGGCCAATAAAAAAGGGCCTCAGCGATAAACGCCGAAGCCCTTGAAATAGCCCGTTCTGTCATACTGGAAGCAGGCAGCGACCTTAAATCGGTTTCCACCGCTGCCGGCCACGCCAGCCCGGCCATGACCATGCGGCGATATCAGCACTCATCTACGAGGCTTCAGGAAGTGGCAATTTCAGGCCTGGTAACAGTTGGCAACAGCCAAGATGGTACAAAATGACCGCAAACGCAGACAGGGCTTGATAAAGTGCCACCTTCACACGGTGGAAGTTTATCGCTGTAAACTACTGGAAATATAAATAAACAAAACAATGGCCCTGGTAACTGTTACCAAGGCCTTTTCTCTTTCGTTGAATTGCTTCAGCACCTCGCATTTAACCAGCCGACCACCACATCGGGGATGCTATCAGGTGAAGGAGTGCCGCCAGTTCGATAATCAGCACAACGAGCAGAATATTAATAATCCTCATATCGCTTTTTCCTCGCTGCATTTCCAGATATTTGGAACCTCAACACCATCCACCATTGTCGGTTGCCATATTTCCGGGAAATCCCTCAGCACATCAGATAAGGTGAATCCAAGGAATTCAGGCACCAGTACACCTGCTCGGGTATCGATGATCTCAGGGCCAGTCAGGCCCGCTGCAAGGTCCATTTCAACAAGGTAACGAGGGACAGGTTTCAGCCCTTCCAGGTATGGAGTATCGCTGAACAGCAGAGACTGAAACAATGCCATGGTCGACAGGTCATCAGCAGTAGACAGGTCCACGTCGAAGCTCTCGGAATGGACAGGATCATCTCCCTGTTCTGACAATCCCTTGAGCAGAAAGAAGAAGGTGACACCCAGAAGGATGCCATTCTGAGTAAAGGTTCCACACGGCCATGAGTTCTCCCACCTTGCTCCAAAGAGTCTGTGTGGATCTGCAGGATCCACAAGGTAATAAGCACCGAATGATGGTCCTCTATCGAGTATCATAAAGCTTCCTCCACAACCTTCAGTATCTCCGCCTCACTCGCGGACTTGTTCCAGAATTGGGTCTGCAAGAAGCCTATAGGCACTGTGAGATTGTACCCGAATCGCAGGTGCGTCAAGGGATTCATGATGTAGCCTCCTGTAAGAGATTTTGAGACTTCAGATACAGGAATGCACTTGAGGTTGAATCACATCCTGCCCAGTTTACCTCGACTTCTTTTTCCCATCTCGCTTTTACTGCGTCGGAAAAGTTATCATAGAGGCCAAGATGAACCCGCTTCCCCTCGATCCCAATATATGAATGCCATTTGTTTGAAATTTCACTCCAACTTATTCCTTTCACGCCAGAAGAGTTTGACTTATGTACAATGGAGTTTCTCACGTTGCACTGGTCGGATACTTCTCTCAGATTACCAATATTATTATTGAGCCTGTTTCTGTCTTTGTGGTCAATCATCCCCTCAGGCATGTAGCCTTTATGCCACAGCCAGATCACGCGATGAACAAGATAGTGCTTTCTTTTTATCCCAACAAGCAGGTATCCTTCTGGAGTGATGCACCCGGCCTCATCCCCTTTGCGGATATTCCTTACGTATTTCCTCCAGTATATTTTACCGTCTCGGTAGTCAAACAGTTCCTTAACCTGCTCTTGCGTGAGGTCTTTTCTCAGCGGTCGTGGTTCTCTTTTCATAGTGCATACCCAAGTACATTAAGGATTTCAGCGTCGGAAGCAGACTTCGACCACATCTGCACTTGGATGAATCCAATCGGCACCGTCAGGCCATAACCAAACCTGAGATGTGTGAGTGGCCCCATGCTGCCGTCATAGACCACCAGAGCACCCCAGACAACACCAGCATCTATCGGCACCATTGCTGAGGTGTAGCGGCGATAGCCTGATATGAAATGGGTTCGTGCTGCGTTGACTTGAGAAATAAACAATACTAGATTGCTACGACTAAATGTCTCTACAGGGGCTGATACTGATGTCCCATCCGATGAATTAACAATCGTCACCCCGCCACCAGAATTTTTCCTGATATACAGAATGTCTGAGGTGTTAATATTTCTGACAGATAGTATGTTGGCGTATGAAGAATTTGGCAACTCCCCACTCCCCACACCCATCCAGCAAAGACAGGCAGCCGTAAACGCACCCCCAGACAGGGCAGCGGTCATCTGCGCGTTCAGCGGTATCGCCAGCCCGTTGCCACCGCTGGTGGATGCTGTGGAGGTTACTGAGACAGCCGCCGCTGCGTCGTCTACGGCTGCTACAAAGGGCATTAAGTATGGTGATTCTACAAGCTGTGGAAGGATAAAGTAAACTATTGCACCAGCCGCAGACACCAATCTCCACGTAAGACCATTTACGGCGACCTGATTCTGAATTGCTATGCTTGTATAGGACGCTTGTGTAATTGGTGCCGTTTGGTAAGGGCTTGCTAACCATAACAAATTCGAGGTGCCAGCACCTTCTTTACGTGCAAACAAACTGGCTGAATGAGGGTTAGTGTTTCCTGTTGATCCTAGTATCTCTACATTTGCATTAGTGGTTCCAGCGCTATTATCCAGCTTATAAACCTTCCCGCTCGTGCAGATACTGGACAATCCCGCCGCAGCAAGAGCAGCAGTGTCGTCAACTACTGATAACACAGCGGCTGCGTCGCCAGACTTGGAGATGTTTGTAGTATCGGTAGGGTTTTTCTTGCGACAGGTACATTTATTCGTATACGCAGGCTGCACCATCACCCCTTTGCCCGGATGATTGACAGGCCACGGCACCATGTTGCCGTCAGCGTCGGGCTGGTTGCCTGCTGCTGAGGTTTGGATCTGGGGGCCGACTAGACAGACGGTCCCGTTCTGATTCTTGGCGTTCCACAGAGAGAGCAGGCCAAAAGGCCACGAATCAATATTCCGCACCCCGTTGACAATGCCCGACCGCCGCCCATGAACAGAGGACCGCGCCATGCGTTTTGGTGTGACAATCAGCATATCAGTCTCCTACATGGAACCAATGATATCGATGGCCCAGGTCTTGCCCCCGGCGTTCGGCCAGACGATTTTCACTTTATCGCCCGGGAAGATTACCGGCGGCACCGGGTCGGCAAACCTGAAGGCCAATGCTGCCGCAAGGTCGTCATTCGGGTCCGGGGTCGCCAGGATGGTATCCCATGCCGCGCCTATCTCCGAGTCGAGGCTGATAACGAAGTCGGCAAGGTCGGCTGAAACCGCGCCCAAGGTGAGACGGACTTCTGCCAGCCGGTAGGCTTGGTTATTGGTGATGGTCAGGTCGATTGCCTCGGCCCCGGTGAGTGCTGCGCCGCCTGCGTGACTGCTGGTTATTCTGAAAAAATTCATGTTGTCTCCTTGTGCTGCTTTGAATTTCAAGTGGCCGGTTTTCCCGGACGATTTACACCCTATCCCAAATCCCCCGAAACTCTTCGCGCTCCGGGAACTTCACCATGCGGTCGAACCACAGGTCACTGTGCCGGCTGGAGATGATCTTGATGATTCGTTTCTCCGTCACCTCTTTGGTCGGTGGCCGTTGCGCCAGGGCGATCTTCAGGGTGCCCAGGGTTTTGGATCCAATAGATCCATCCTCCAACAGATCGCGATACAATTTCTGGTTGCGGTTGAGTAAGTTCAGTGCAACCTGCAACCACTCGGAGGCCCGCTCATGCCCGACGTTGACCCCGACATCGAACACCTTCAGCGCAATCGCCGGCGACAGTTCCGCCAGCTGGTCTCCGGCAATCGGGTGCCAGAATACGTCGCGGTAAAACTTCCGGACCATCGGCTCGAGCAGGGCGATCTCTTCAGGTTTGAGTTGTTCCCCTGCGCGTAGCCACTTGTCGATCAGCTTCCATCCGCCCCACCCTGGATGGTGGATGCGGGAGATGCCGCTGTAACTTTCTCCGCCTGGGTCAAGTTTGTTTTTCGTCCGCACCCCCCTGCCCTCGGCCTCCATTGTTGCGTCATATGATGGGTCAAAATAGTCGGTCATTGTCGCAATCATCATCCCCTCCATCTGGCCGGAGGGCCAGTCCTGGTGTCAATGTGAGTGAAAGTCTTGTAACGCCCGATGCCGAACCGGTCAGGATACCGACCTTCAAGGAAGCTCTGAATGATTTCGGGAGATACAGTCTTGATGTAGATATCAGCGGCCCGCCCTTTGATGTGCTGAGAATCTTGGGACCCTCTTACTTTCAGATTGTAGTTCAGACACCGACACCCGCTCGTAATATAGACGGGGGTGGCGAAGTGCTCTCGGACAACATCAAGGATAGCTAGCAATTCGGCATCAACGGTGTCGAAACCGCAGCCACATTTGCAGGTAAACTCTGACCTGGAAAAGTATTTACTATTTGCCAGCTTCATTTCTTCACCTTGCGTGGCTCGTCGGATATCTCATCTCTCCCCTTGAATTGCAGGTATGTGAGGGTTGATATGTTGGCATTCATTTCTGTGATTGCCCGGAGTAACGAGGCGTACCTTTCGTCGGTTCTAGCCTGTCCCTGTGCCAATGAATCGACTTGCTTGGAAAGGATTTTGATATCGGCGGAAGTCGCCGAGACGTTCGCGGCATACTGGGTCCGCATGTCGTCTTTTATTTCTCTTGCATATATATATGCCCCGGCCACAAACATCGTTACCAGCACAGCCCATCCAGCTATTCCGGACTGCCATATCCGTGCATTTTGCCTCCGCTCAACTTCGACGCCATGAAAAGCACAGACCCCGTCCTCTCCAAAATTACATTTTTCTGCCTCATGCTGGTCCATGGCCAGGCCCTCCGCTCAAAGAAGGAAGAACCTTGCGGGCGAAATAGCATTCCGCTCTACCTCTCCGCATCTGCCAGTCGACATCCTGCCAGGTCATCGCCCAGTACCCATTTCGCCGAGGATTCCAGCCAGGCCACGATTGCGGCCCAAGAATCAGCTCCCGATCCTTGTCGAGCCATGTACCGCCTGTAGCATGGCCACCGACATTCTTGCCGATCGGGTGGCTGAGGCCGGTCTTCTGGTTGGGTTGCATCATGCCCGTTGTCCACATCATGCCGAACATGGGCACACCGTGATAGGCTAGGCCAGAGAGGACCTCCTCGAGAGTGCGGGCGCGGACGTAACCGGCAATCAGGCCGAGCTTCACCAGGTAGTCGAGGACATCTTGCAGGGAGGTGCCCTGCATGCCATCGCCGCCCGGGTTCTCGCCGATCCCCGGGAAGCGATCGATTTTCTGGACCTCGAGGTATTTCTGGATGGCCCATTCACTGGTGTAGTTCTGGATGCCGTGCTCATAGTTGAGCATGATCAGGGCTGCCATAAGGCAACAGGCGCCGTAGTCCTGTTGGTCGGGAAGTGGCACCCCGAAGGTGGTGATCCTGCGTTTTGAGATATGAGGCCGTTCCCGCAGGTCAATGCCGCCATCGAGTGGGCGAGCGGCGAGAAGGCTGAAGGGGGGGGCGTCTCGATCGGAAAAGATGAACCCGCATTTGGGGGAAAGCGACGTGCTACCG
>Ga0209417_1004463_pt1 | contig 16704 bp, 10 predicted proteins | sample RifGroF2_FD_184002 | JGI IMG/M metagenome (GOLD analysis project Ga0209417, IMG submission 184002) | Groundwater microbial communities from Rifle, Colorado, USA - Groundwater F2 (SPAdes) (version 2) | ecosystem: Environmental > Aquatic > Deep subsurface > Groundwater | place: Rifle, Colorado... | reverse complement strand
TGAGAAAAGAAGCGGAACTTCATAAAGATAGACGGGAATAAAATCAGCATCACCTCTTGCAAAAGATTTTCGCGCTTCAGTTCCCATAAAAGTTGCATAATGACGGAAATGTTTTTCCATCCCGGGCTCAAAATAAGGAAGCTTGCCAACAGAAAGAGCATGAAAAAGTTTTACATTTTCAAGTTCATCTTTTCTGGCAACCATCGCATCAATCAACTTAAACGGCATGGCGCAGTTGGAATGAATTACAACATTATCATTCGACTTGATCGCGCTTACAGCTTCATCAGCGGGAACAACCTTTTGAGAATAATTTTTTAGAATACTCGAAGCATACGTCGGTTTAGCAGCGGCATCGGCCATCATAAATTCATCTTTATTTTAATTCGTTGAAAAAAAATGGATTCTTCGGAACTCAACATTAAAAGTTTCCGCAATGATCTCGTTTGAACAATATCCATTGTGTGTACAAATTCCTTTAGATAGTCCGGCGTCTTCAATCACCGCAGCCGAGAGTCCATTATCGGCAATGTCTAAAAGATAGTTGAGAGAAGCGTTCGTCAATCCGTAACTTGCAGTTCGTGCAACGAGCGCCGGCATGTTGGGGACACAGTAGTGAATCACGTTATGCATTGTAAAAACAGGATTTGAAATAGTTGTCGGTCTGCTTGTTTCAACGCAGCCGCCTTGATCTATCGACACATCAACAATAACCGCTCCTTCTTTCATCGTCTTTACCATTTCTTCAGTTACAAGATGAGGCGTTTTTTCTCCCTTCATCAGCACCGCGCCGATAAGAACATCTGCAAATTTTACTCCGCGCGAAATAGTATAAGAATTTGCCATTACCGTCGTAATTTTGCGCTGAAAGGTTTCATCAATTTTTCTTAGTCGATTTAAATCTCTATCCAACACAATTACTTGAGCGCCGCGTCCCAGAGCAGCTTTTGCGGCACTAGTTCCGACAACTCCAGCTCCAATAATTACAACTGCCGCCGGTGCGACCCCTGTAATTCCACCAAGTAATACTCCTCTGCCGAAATTAGTTTTACTTTCTAACAATCCTTCTGCAACTTGAATTGAGACGGGACCCGCAATTTCACTCATCGATTGAAGTACGGGCAAACCGGTTTCGTTTTCTATTAATTCATATCCGATGGCGGTTACTTTTTTTGCAAGCAGATTGGAGAGTACTTTCTTTTCACTTACCACAAGTTGAAGAAAAGAAAAAAGAATTTGATTCTCTTGTAAATACTCCGATTCTTCTTCTGAAATACGGGCAACTTTGGCTATAATTTCCGAGCGTTGAAAAACTTCCTCTGTTGAATAAACAATTTTGGCGCCAAGGGATTTGTATTCATCATCTGAAAAATGGCTTTCTTCTCCGGCACCTTTTTGTACATAGACGGTATGTCCGGCTTTGATCAACGCATCTACTCCGGCGGGAGCTAATGCGACACGCTTTTCTTCAAACTTACCTTCTTTAGGAATTCCGATTCTCATAGTTTTGCTCTGTGGTTAAACTGATTCAACAATTTTTCATTTTATTATTTAGAGATTTTTGAAAACTTTAAAGAAACTTATCAAAATTAATCAATCAAAACAATTCTAATTCGATAAAAGAAGTTCTCTTCTTCAAATAAAATTTCCGGTGATCCATCCTTTAGGATATTTAGACTTCTGCATTACCTGCTGCATACCGTTTGATCTTTTGCGTTGTGGTTTTCTCAAATTCCTGTTGCCGGATATAAAAATTCTTTATTTGTTTAAAAGATGCGAGTTGTTCGTTCGTCTCTTTAATTACTTCACTTATTTTTTGCTGGATCAGCTCTTCCGTAATCGGTACATTATTTTTTTCAGAATACTCGATGAAAGCTTCCGCATCAACAAATATTTGTGCTGCAATTCGCTCATCATGTTTGTCATCCTTCTCTCCGAAGACTAATGATTCCAACACATACGGACTGCGGTGTAAAATGTCTTCGATCTCTTCCGGGAAAATATTTTTCCCGTTATTTGCGATGATCACATTCTTCTTTCTACCACTGATGTGCAGAAATCCATCTTCATCAAAACAACCTAAATCACCGGTCTTAAACCAGCCATCTTCAAAAGCTTCGGTTGTAAATTTCTCATTTTTATAATAACCGAGCATCACACTCGGACCCTTTGCAAAAATTTCACCAACACCTTCTTCATCGGGCGTATTTATTTTTATTTGAATTCCAGGCAGCGGTAAACCGGCTGCGTTATCTTTAAAATTATCTAATTGATTAAGAGCCAATATTGGAGAGGTTTCTGTTAGACCATAACCCTGTACAAAGTTGAATCCGAATTCTCTCAATCCTTTTGATACTTTTGGATCAGGAGCAGCGCCGCCGGCAATAAACAAACGAACCGATCCGCCGAATTTACTATGTAATTCATGAAATATTTTTTTCTTTGAATTTTTCCAACCGGCTTTTGCAGCAAAATCCGTGATGGAGATAAGCGGCTTCATTATAACAGATTTCACTTTGGCCTTTTCAATCGCTTTGTAAATGGCGCGGAACATTTTTTCGAACAAAAGCGGAACGCCCAACAGCATGGTAGCGTGCACTTTTTGAATATCTTCCGTAACTGTTTTTAAGGAACGGGCAAAGTGAACGGAAGCGCCGCTGAAAACCGGACACAAAAATCCGCATGTGCATTCATACGTATGATGAATGGGTAACACGGAAAGAAATTTGTCATCCGGAAAGATGAAAAGCATTTTTGTCATGCTCATCAAATTCGAAACCAAATTCGATTGGCTTAGCATAACTCCTTTTGCTCTCCCGAGTGACCCGGAAGTGAAAATAATTTCACCAAGTTCGTCCGGATTAATTTTGGGCAATTGATTCGCACTTATTGGTTGAGTGGTCGAGATCATTTCGGGCATCGAGAGAAAAGAATCGGTCTTCTTCAAATCCATTGTGATGAAATGTTTTAATCTTTTCAATACATCTCTTTTTTCAGATAACAACTGTTGATACGCATCTGAAAAAATAATCGCTTCGGCATCCGATTCATGAATAATATTTAAGATTTCGTTCGAGGTAAGATTTTTATCTATCGGAACTACAACATAATTGAAAGACATTAAAGTTAAATAAGCAATTCCCCACTGTGCGCGGTTCTCTCCGATAATTGCAATGTGTGTTCTTTCTTTAATCCCTAATTGTTGAAGAGCAGTTCCGAATCTTAAAATGTTCTCAAGCAATTCTTGATAAGTTACTTTCGGGATTGGAGTATCCGCTAAATCTTCAAGCGCAATTTTTTTGCCATACTTTTGAGAAGATTTTAGCACCATATCCTGCAAAGAGGATATGAACGGAACGTCGTAGAGCTTAATATTTACAGCCATCAAAACTCCTTTTGTGAGTTGTTAGTAGATAGTAGTTAGTTGTTTTTGCAACTAACCGTTTTTACTTTTTGTGTTAGACAATTTCCAAACAGCGTTCAAGATCTTTTAAAATATCATCACAATTTTCTAAACCGCACGCAAGTCGAATTCCGCCGGGATGGATTCCCGATTCTATCAATTTATCTGCGGGCACTGCGGAATGCGTCATTGATGCCGGATGTTCGATCAAAGTTCGCGTATGACCAAGACTTACTGCAAGTGTCATAGTGTAAGCATTTTTTGCGGCGTAGTTCATAAATTTTCTGCCCAACTCACGCGTCACTTCATTGGAATTTCCTTTCAGAGCAAAGAAGAGTAAACTCCCTGGAGCAAAATTGCCGTTAAAATCTTTCATCTGTTTTTTCGCTAACTCATGATATTTAAAGGAAGGTAAACCGGGATAATTTACCAATTCAACTTTAGGATGTGAAGAAAGATACTCGGCAATCTTTTGTGCATTTTCAATTTGCTTTCTTATGCGGAGTTGCAAAGTCGGTAATCCGTAAGTTAAAACTGTCCACGCCGCTTTTGTATTTAACACAGCGCCAAAATCTTTCCTGTATAAAACAAGAGCATCATAAAAAGATTTCTTTCCGATCACTACTCCACCCATGTCAGTTCCAAATCCGCCAATACCTTTGGTTAAAGAATGGATAGTAAAATCAGCACCAAGTTCGATAGGTCTCTGGCAATAAGGAGTGGCAAAAGTGTTATCGACAACGATGTAGATTTTTTCCGATTCATTCCGCTTTGCATTTACTTCGTCAAGAATTTTTCTGATGGCGCCGATGTCAATAATATCCAAATTTGGATTGGAGGGAGATTCAAAATAGACGACTCTTGTTTTATCAGTAAGAACCTTAAAAATATTTTCCGGTTCGGTTAAATCAATCTGAGAATTTTTAATTTGATATCGGGGATACCAATTGTTGAGAAGTGAAAAAGTGCATCCGTAAAGCGTTCTGTGCGAAATAATTTCGTCGCCGGTTTTAGTAAGAATTCCCAATATCCCGGAGATAGCTCCCATACCCGTGGAGAACGTTAAAGCCATCTCACCTTTTTCAATGTAAGCGAGATTTTCTTCCAGCAGGTCTTTATTCGGCTCGCCAAGTCTATCGTAAATGTAAATCGGGCGGGAATTTTCTGTCGTAAAATCAGAATGAGCAAATTCTGAAAAACCTTCAGCGCCCCTCTCTACCGAATCGAGCCGGAAAATTACCGATGAAGTAAGCGGAGCAACTACATGATGTGCGTAATCCCATTTATTCGATTGATTTTTTCCATAAATGAGATGTGTCTCCATTGAATAATTTTTGTCATCAATAGATTCGTTATTAACTAAAGAATCATTTTCCTTTTCCATCGTCTTCCCTGTGAAAAATCATGTAAAAAATGTATCTAAACTTAGCTATTTCTTTCTTAATTGGGAAACTGATGAATATTGATGTCTATCGAATTAAATAATTTCATCATTCATGATTCCATGTTCGATGTTCAATAATTAAAGCGAAGTAATTAAAAAAATCATCCCCCATGAACAAGACGTTATTCCTTTACTCCCCCCATCATTATTCCTTTGATGTAGTATTTTTGAAGCGCAAGAAAGACAATTACAACCGGAATAATAGTTACAACAGAACCCGCCATCATCAATTCCGGATCTTTTGTGTGTTCCCCCATTAAATTGGCAAGAGCCACAGGAAGCGTGTACATTGAATTATCGGTAAGCACGATCAAAGGCCAAAGAAAATCATTCCACGTTCCAAGAAAAGTAAAAAGAGCAAGGGTAACTAAGATCGGAGTGCATAGGGGAAGAATAATTTTCCAATAAATTTGGAAATCGGTAGCGCCGTCTATTCTCGCTGATTCGAGAAGACTATCGGGAATTGAGAGAGCGTATTGTCTAATCAAAAATATTCCGAAAATATTTGCCAATCCCGGAATTACTATAGCCATATAAGTATTAATGAATCCCATTTGTTTTAACATTAAGAATAACGGAAGCATAGTAACCTGAGCCGGAATTATCATCGAACTTAAAAGTATTGTAAAGAGTTTATCCTTTCCGCTAAATCTAAATTTAGCAAACGCGTAACCCGCCATTGAGTTAAAAAGAAGCGAAACGGTTGTAACTAATATTGATAGAATCAGACTGTTGGTAAAATTTGAGAGTGTATTCAATCTTGTAAAAAGAGTTTGAAACTGAATCAACGTTACAACATCCGGAAAAAATCTTGGAGGATAAACGCTTGCGTGCCCGTCAGCCATTAGTGAAGCAGAGATCATCCAGATGAATGGAGCGATAGTTAGAATTCCCGAAATGCTTAAAAAAAGATAGAGAAAAACTTTTTTCATACTACGCATGCTTTAATTTTTTATGAATGAGGGATTGGATTACCGTTCCAAGAAAAATTATAAAGAATAAAACGAATGCTATTGCCGCCGAGTAACCCATATTCCACCAGCGGAAACCCTCTTGATACATATATTGCACGATACTCAACGTTTTGTTCAACGGTCCACCTTGAGTCATTATGTAAGGTTCGGCAAACAATTGGAAGTATCCGATCATTGTAATGACGCTGATAAAAAGCGTTGTCGGGACAAGCATCGGCAAAGTGATCGAACGAAACTGCTGCCACCAGGAAGCACCTTCTATTGTTGCAGCTTCGTAAAGATCGGATGGAATGTTGTTCAACCCTGCAATAAAAATTATCATGTTGTAACCAAAATTTTTCCAGACAGACATTAGAACAATTGCCGGCATCGCCCAAAATGGGTCGCCGAGCCAATCGACCGGATTAATTTGAAAAAATCCCAAAAGATAATTCAGTAATCCAAATCGCGGATGATAAATGAATCGCCAGACTATTGCGACGGCAATGAGTGTAGTTACAACCGGCATAAAGTAAGTAAGGCGGAAAATTCCCTTAAACTTTACAAGCTTTGAGTTGAGCAGCATCGCCGCAAAAAGAGATACAAAAACAGACAGTGGTCCGGCAAGAATTACAAAGAAGAAAGTGTTTTGTAATGCTGTCCAGAAAAGAGGATCCTCAAATAATTGAGAATAGTTACGAAGTCCGATAAACCGTGCGTTAGAAAAATCGCCAAGTGAATAAATGTCGAAATCAGTAAAGCTGATAACGAATGCCGAGACCACCGGAATAAAAAAGAAAACAAAGATGGCAAGCATCGCCGGACCCAGAAAAAAGATGAGCGCTTTGAGATTATTATTCTTCATAAACTTATTAAGTGTTTTCTGTGCATAGTCGATTTTTATTTTTTGTCATTTGAGATTTCTGCTGATCATCCATCTTCTTTTTTCAAGAATTGTATTTACATCGCCGTCCATCGCTTTCATCGCTTCATCAACCGACATAACACCGCGCGCTGTGTACTCGGCATATTGCTGTAACTTGGAAAAAACGATTTGTTCCCATTCTGGAATTTTTGGCGTTGCTACAACATTTTGGAATTGATCATAAAAAGCTTTCAGATAAATATCATCTTTTAATAAAGGATCATTCCATGCTTCCTTTACCGCGGGTAAATCATTTATTAAATGATACAATTCCGCCTGCGTTTTTGGAGTTGAAAGATATTCAATGAACTTCCACGCATACGCTTTTTTCTCTGAATGTTTCGACATCACCAGACTTGAACCACCTGCAAGCGATACTCCGGGATATTTTTCATTCGAAATATTCGGCAAGGGAGCGGTCATCCATTTATCAGCAAGATCTCCGGTCATCCATTTTTTAAATTCATTTACATTCCAGGGACCGGAGATGTACATGTTCAGATATTCTCCGGCAAATGCCTGGTAAATATTCGTCACTTGCGAGACACTCATCGGCGCCAGGTTTTCTTTTATAAAATTGATCAAGAATGAAAAAGCAGTTTGAAATTCCTTCGACTGAAAATTTCCATAAGTAGCATTATTTTTTAGAAGATTTGCGTTCGCTTGCAGACCGAAAATAACAAACGGCGCCCATTCATTTGTTGGAACATATATTGGATATTTGTCTGCCGGTTGAGTTGCTTTTATTTTTTTTGAGCAATCATAAAGTTCATCCCACGTTTTTGGCGGAGAGTTATACCCGGCTTTTGCCAAAACATCTTTCCGATAAAACAACACGCGTGTGTCAACATACCAGGGAATTCCATACACTTTGTTTTCGAGAAGGTTTGTATCCCAAATTCCTTCAAAATATTTTTCTCTTTTTACAATGGATGATTTTTGGATCCACTGATCAAGTTCTTCAATTGCTCCGAGCGCTGAAAATTGCGGAACCCAGGTATTACCAAGTTGATAAACGTCGGGTGAATTTTCGCTTGCGTAAGCGGTAACAAGTTTTTCCTGTGCAGCTGTCCAGGGAACCATTTGTACTTTTACTTTTATGCCGGGATTTTGTTTCTCGAATTCCGGTACAAGTTTTTGAACAAATTCTCCCTCCGCACCCATCGCCCAAAAACTGATCTCGGTTTGATTATCGTTTTTTTTGTTACAAGAAAGTGAAATAAAAGAAAAGAGAAGAATGAAATAAAGCGCGTATTTAGCCGATGAAACCGATTTCCACAGATTACTGAAATCAGATTGAAGAAACTTTTTCTTATGCAATTGTTCTACTCTTCTCAACAAATTGTTTTTCATTTTAGGATCAACATTTTTTTTGTCTCGGTAAACCGGTTGGTTTTTAATTGGTAGAAGTATATTCCGCTCGATAGATTATAATCAGTTGATTGGAAATTTGTGCGATACTTCCCCGCCGGTTGAATCCCATTTACCAACTCTGCAATTTGATTTCCGAGTATATCGAATACCCTTAAAGTTACAACACCGCTTGACGCAAGTTGATAACTGATAACCGTTTCTGGATTAAACGGATTTGGAAAATTCTGATCCAAAGAAAATTCTGCCGGCATCTCGTTATCTATTTGAACATCCGAAGGATCCGGAACAAAACCGATTTTGTTCATGGCGCTGTCTATTTCGGCATTCTTCATAAAATTATTCCACAATAATTGAGACCTGTAATTCTCAACCATCCCAATTATCGGACCCTGATCAATTGCTATATAACTTGACGCGTACCAATTTTCTTTTACATTGAACGCATCTTTAAATCCATAGATTCCCCAAATTCTATCGCCGTAAGTAAAATAAAAATTCTTAAAAGCCATTATCGATTCACTCGGCGTATAAGGCATTGAAGATAGAGCGGCGGTGGGAGAAATAGTTCCGTTATCTCTCGAAACTTCGTGCACCGAATAACCAAAAGGATCATCGCTAGCCGTCATTCCCCAAGTAAGAATATTGTAACCGGGCATACCTTTCGGATTTGCTTTTGCGTACTCACGATGGATGAGTGAATGATTTTTATTATTTACAAAATAATTTGTGTAGGCATCTTTTTTATTCCTCGGATCGAATCCTAAAAAAGAATAATGGGCGAAGAACAACGGTCCACCGTAATCCCAGCCGACATCAAGCTTATATCCGTAAAAAGTTTTCCCGTTTTTGTAATATGAATTGCCCGCCCACCCGTTTTTATAAAGACTTGCCGGAACACCGTGTGTCGGTGAAGCAATTGCCAAAAGATAAACCATCATGGCTTCATTCCAACCCGCAACTTGCATATTCAACTGCCATGCATAATTTGGGGACCAATGCCAGTATAAAAAATTACTCGATGTTGTTTTTCTGTACCAATCGAATTCCGCCGCTTCCCATAAGCGGGTAATTACAGTTCTGATCGAATCTTCATTAGCACTATTTTGATCAAAATATTTTCTAGCGGTAAGTAGTCCTTGAAGCATGAATGAAGACTCAACCAGGTCACCGCCATTATCTACGGTACCAAAAGGGATTACTTTTCCGGTTTGCCCATTCAGCCAATGCGACCAAACTCCGTGAAAGCGATCTGCTTTGGTTTCAAGGAAATTTGCAATTTTCAAAATGCGCTCTGTTCCTTGTTGACGCGAAATAAATCCCCGTTCAATGCCAACAAGAATTGCCATCACTCCAAATCCCGAACCGCCGATAGTAACGGTGTTTCCCGAACCATAACGTTCGCGGGTTAAACCGGAAACCGGATGAGCGTAATCCCAAAAAAATCTGAATGTTGATTCCTGCAGCATCGTTAACAATTCTTCATCGTTCATAATTCTGGTTGTTGCAGTAACTTCTGAACTTAAACTTGATTCTTGAAGACTTCCATCAATCGCAGAAACTTTATATTTTCCGCTTAAGTTCGGAGTCCCGACAAAATCGATAAAAAATCTATCTTCTCGTTCTGTCGTTCCTATTTGAGTATAATTTCCGTTATCAAGTTTATAAATTCTATAACCGGCAACACTGGTTTCTGGGCTGAAATCCCACGATATATCAATATGTTTATAGTAACCTTTTGCCGAGACGTTTTGAGGTGCGCTCGGTGGAATCAACGGTGCCGCCGAAGCCATGCGGACTTCATCAAGATAAAAAATATGCTGAACCGCATCGGCGCTATTTTGTCCGAAGAAGATCGTTTTGATCATAGTTAAATCGGCGGTTCCAGGATTTGCTTTAAAAATAGAAAGGGGCACGGCTACTTTGAACCATGTATTCAATGGAATGTCGGAAACGTAATTCGATAACGGTTGTTTTGTGGTTTTGTTACCATTGAGATCTTCTAAAAAAAGTACCGGTAAATCTGAGAGAGCAATTGTAGTGGTTGTATAAGCCATAAAGATTAGAGAATCTTTAGTTGTCACATCGCGCCCTGGCCAATCAATTCCGGCAACGGCAATACCCCAATCTCCACCAGACATTGAAGTATATTTTAACCGAAGCGAGTTTGTGCCGGAATATTTTATAGTAGTTTCAACCGGGAACTTATTTGTGTTTATCAACTCGAGTAAACTTCCATTGCTCGAAAATCCCCAACTTGGGTCATAGTAAGAAGCAATGGGACTATCATCAAAAAAAATGAAATCTTGTGCAAAACTTTTCATCGACAAGATGAAGAGTGAAATGCAAATTATTTTAATGTATTTCATTGTCATCAAACCTTCTATTTTTTCGTTACTATCTTAAATTCTAATTCATTTTGATCAAGTACAGTTTCATTTGATTTTAACCATACTTGAATTTTATTTTTTCCCAATTTCATTCCCTGCGGCAGATTAAAAATCAACGATTCCCAGAAGAAAAATTTATTGTCGTTTTCATCTACCGTAAAATTCTTAACTTCAAGTAGAACTTTATCTTTCCAGATGAAAGATAACGAGCAGTTCTTAAATGATTTGTGCGAATCGTTAATCACCCAAATATCAGAGTTGAATTTGGCTTCAGGCAGAAAGACATCCTGTCTAAGACGGATGGAAAGCAGCAGCGGCTTAAATGCTTGCTGTAATGCTTTGTAACCGGGCTTCTTCTTTCCGTAAAAGTCAACGATTGACCAGGTAATAGAAGGCCAGCAATCAACAAACATAAACTGAAAAATCCCGGTGATACCGTCATTTTTTTTGCGTCTGTAAAACTCTGTTGCAGTTTTCAGAAGATCAGCCTGATAAGCTTGTGAATTTTTTATGAACTCACCAACATTTTTCCCTCGCTCAATCTTGGCGATATTAAAAGTCTGATCAAATTGAAAATTATGATATTCCCATTCCTTCCAATCGTACTTGCTGATTGCTTTGGGCGTTAAAAACTTTTTAAGAGAAGAAAGTTCCGGAAGAGCTTGCGCTCCAAATTCTGTTACAAGCGGGCCCATCGGTGTCGCTGCATAATGTTCTTTCTTTCCCCAATACCAGCCGTCATATGGATGCTCTTCATAGTTTGAAGCTATACGGATAATTCGTGATTTATCTTCACTTAGTACAGCGGCATATAAAAGTTTATCAAGAGTTTCAATCTGTTCACCCGGTTCATTATGACAGCACCAAAATGCAATCGATGGATGATTGTAAAATTGCCGGACCATGTTTTTTATTTGTGCAACTGCGTTCTGAGCGAATACTTTAGAGTTGTCATACGTCCACTGAAGCGGGAAATCTTGCCAAAGCAATATTCCTTGTTTATCAAATTCATCGTACAATTCTTTCCGGTTAACATGCGCATGTACGCGAACAATATTGATGTTTGCGGCTTTAATGTCACTTACAAGTTTTTCTATTTTCTTCTGTGAAAGTTGACTTAAAAATTGCGTAGGAATGATGTTCGTTCCCCGGAGGAAAAGTTTTTTACCGTTGAGATAAAAATTTTGTTCCTTGTCCAGCCCCACTTCTTTTATTCCGAACGTTTCAAATTGAGTTTCGAACAATTCAGAAGAAATTTCAAGTTGATAGAGTTCAGATTTGCCGGTATCCCAGCTAAACCAGAGTTTTGGATTTTCAATTTCAAACGAGTGAGCAAATGAACCTTGCGCCGGTTCTAATTTAACAGAAAAATCCTTTTGAAGAATATTCTTACCGGAAAAGGTTACTTTGATTTTAATTTTTGAAGAGATCCGATGGGATAAATTATTCAGGTACGCAGAAGTAACCGTTATTTTCGCCATCTCTCTATTAGGTGAAACCGTCGACTTGATTTTTATATTCTCAAGAAATACTTTTTCGCCAAGCAGCAGTTCAACATCATTCCAAATTCCGCCGGTGTTTTGATCCTGTCCAAATTCATAACTCCATCCCCCGGGTCTGCAATCATGGTGATTGAAAATTCCTTTGATCAACTTTTTCTTTAAAGGCCAAACTTCGCCGGGTGTTTCTCTTGGTGAAGTAACTTTTACAACTAAAAAGTTGCTGCCGTTTTTCAAAGATTTGGAGACATTAAAAGCAAATTTTTGAAAATAGCCTTCATGCTTTCCGATACTTTTCCCATTCAGCCAAACATCAGCAAAGTAATCAACGCCTTTGAAGAGAAGGACAGAAACGTCACTATCAGCAAGATCATTTTGCACATCGAATTTTGTAGCAAACCAGAGTGAACCGTTAAAATTGTGGAAGCCTTCAACTTCCCAGTTGGAAGGTATGGATATTTTGTTCTGTGGATTTTGATTGATCAGTTCTTCAACCTGACTATATAAATATTTCTCTTCCGGATCAGTTACATAGTTCCACGATCCGTTAAGCAAAATATTTTTCGATTGTGTTTTCATCTTAAATTCTTTTTTCGCTTTCGTAATCAAAGTACATTATTTTTGAAAGATCAATCGCAAAATCCGAATTCAGTTGCAAAGAAGGATTTTCTCTAGCAGCAATTCTCGCCGTCATGAGCACATCGTCAAGATTAAAATAAACAAATGTTTCATTTCCCATCGGCTCCAGCAGATCAATTTTTATTTGAATTTTTGCAACGCAGGAAGTTTCTATTTTTGTAGACGAATCGTAAATATCTTCAGGACGAATGCCAACCCAGACTTTTTTACCAATATTTTTTCTCAATCTTGTTTCATCAATATCGGGAATCTCGAACGCGAATGCACCCTTATCACTCGAGAAGAAAAGTTTATCGTGGTCTATGATCGATCCGGAAATAAAGTTCATTGCCGGGCTTCCGATAAATCCCGCAACAAATTTATTCACCGGTTTTTGGTACAATTCCATTGGAGGAGCGACTTGCTGCACCACACCTTTATTCATCACCACAATGCGGTCTCCCATCGTCATCGCCTCAACTTGATCGTGCGTTACGTAAACGATTGTAGCTTCCAACTTCTTATGCAGTTTCGAAATTTCAGTTCTCATTTGCACGCGGAGTTTTGCATCAAGATTACTGAGAGGCTCATCAAATAAAAACACTTTTGGTTGTCTAACAATCGCTCTTCCTAAGGCTACTCTTTGTCGCTGCCCGCCGGATAATTCTTTTGGTTTTCGATGAAGGTATTCTTCAAGACCTAAAATTTTTGCAGCTTCGTTAACTCTTTTAACAATTTCTTCTTTAGAAAATTTTCTAATTTTCAATCCGAAAGAAATATTATCAAAGACGGACATATGGGGATAGAGAGCGTAGTTCTGAAACACCATAGCAATGTCTCTATCTTTCGGCGGAACCGGATTCATAATTTTCCCGTCGATATAAAGTTCGCCCGCAGAAATGTCCTCCAAACCGGCGATCATTCTAAGTGTGGTAGATTTGCCGCATCCGGATGGACCAACAAGCACGACAAATTCTTTATTTTCTATTTCAATAGAAACATCGGAAACCGCGCGATTCCCTTTATCGTAGTCTTTGCAAATATTTTTAAGAGTTACATTCGCCATAATACCAAGTTTTATTAATTATAAAATACCGGATTGTTTAAGTACTAAGAACAAATTTACAGTATGTTAATCACATTCTTCTTAATCATAATCTTGTTCTTAATCTTAATCCTTTTGACAAAGTTTTTGGAGTAAGAGTATGATTAAGAGATCAAACTCACTTTTATATTACTTGTTTTAAGTGAACAATCACTTCGCATTCTCCTTTACTTTGCGGAAGAATGAGATTGGAAGTTTGTTCAACTCCGTCAATAGAAATTTTCTCAACTCCGTTGGAGACATGTCCATCGTTGATGACTTTAATCCTATAAATACAATTTCTGAAAACTCTTTTAACTGAAAACGAATCCCATTCTTTTGGAATGCACGGATCGATCAACAAACCATCGTTGGTCGCACGAACGCCTAAAATCCAATCTACGACTACTTTAACAAACCACGATGCCGATCCGGTGTACCAGGTCCAGCCGCCCATACCATAATTTGGGGAATCAGGTCCATCAATATTTCCGGGAGTTACAAAGGGTTCAGCAACATATAGATCGGGATTCATTCCGCTATAAATCGGATTGAGTCTCTTGTAAGCTTCGTACGCCATGTCGCCGTTCTTTAGTAAAGCATAAGCCCATACCGCCCAGGTGGCGGCATGCGAGTAAACACCGCCATTTTCTCTTCTGCCGGGAGCGTAACGGGAAAGATAACCGATATATTTATCCGGCGTAGTGTAAGCCGAAAAATGCAATAACGCGCCATTCTTTTTTAGCAGATATTTTCCAACCGATTCCATCGCTTGTACTTGTTTTTCTTTTGTCGCTATTCCACTGATTACCGACCATGTCTGCGGATTTAGCCATATAAAAGCTTCCAGATTTTCTTTACTTCCAATTTTATTTCCGGAATCTTTAGTAGCGCCCCAGAACCATTCACCGTCCCAGGCATTTGCATCAAAAGATTTTTTCAAAGCATCTGCTTTTACATCGTAATGATTTGCCAACTCATTTTCACCAATTGATTTTAAGACAGTAACAAATCTTTTTAGAGTAGTGTAGAAAAATTGCGTCAACCAAATTGATTCCCCTTTCCATTCAAGCCCTACGGCGCTTAAACCGTCGTTCCAGTCTCCCGCCCCGATGAGTGTTAAACCTCTTTTGCTTAACCGTGTTAACACTTTATCAAAAGCCTTTAGAGAATGTTCAAGTAAACTTCCTTCTTTTTCAGAATTATAATACGGCTCAACTGATTTTAGGATTTCATAATTTCCGGTTTCTTCGATGTAATGAGTTATTATATAGGGAAGCCACAACAAATCATCCGTCATCTCGGTTCTTAGACCTGTTTCTGTTATTGGATGCCACCAATGTAAAACCGCACCGTCTTCAAACTGATGTTTTGCGTGAAGTTTAATTTGATTTTCAGTATGAATTGGGTCGATTGCCAGATAAACCAGACTATCCTGGAGTTGATCCCGGAAACCGAATGCGCCGCTTTGCTGATAATATGCTGTTCGCGCCCAGAGTCTTCCGGCAATTGCTTGATAACGAAACCATTTATTAACCGATAGGTTCATCGCCTCGTCTGGAGTTTCAATTTCCAGCGTTCCCAAAAAGTTTTTCCAAAAAGATTTTACCTCTGTTAAAGCAGTGCTTATCTTTTCTTCCGTATTAAATTTTTCGATCGATAGACTAATTTCGTCTTTGTTCTCTTTCAAGCCAAAATAGAAAGAGGCTTGCTGAATAGCTATGGAATCAATCGTCATATCAATTTTAATTGTTCCGATTGAGTCATTCCACTTTCCGGTTTTCTTTGTAAGTTTTTCGTTCGTAATCCCTTGCGGAGTTGCAAGTGTATTATTCTGACCGATAAATGCTTCTTTATCACCTTCATAATCTGTAACTTTTCGATTGGAAGAGATGAATCCGAAGTAATTGTATTCAATGTTCCAATGCCCTCGATCACCAAGAGGGATTTCCCACAATCTTTTTGTTCCTATCATTGCATTCGCGTTCTCATCAAATTCCGTTTCAATAAATGTTTTGTGGAATTCTCTATGAAAATCTGCCGAAGAGCCTAAACACCATTCAAAATAAGAGAAAATGGAAAGATCAATTTTCTTATTTGTTGTGTTCTCGATCTTAAAATCCCAAACTTCAAGCGTTTCATTCATCGGAATAAAAATCGTCAGGATGATCTTAACTCCTTTGTATTCTGAAGTAAAAACCGCGTAACCGAAACCGTATCTTGCTTCATAAAAATCAAGTGGAGTTTTTACAATATTCCAGGTCGGACTCCATACTTCGCCGGTTTCATTATCTTTTACATAAAAATATTTTCCCCAATTATCCTGGATCATATCCTGATGCCATCGGTTTAGCCGGTTAAACTCTGAATGAGTTAACCAACTGAATCCCCCGCCGGTTTGGGAAATAACCATTCCGTAATCACCATTTGAAATAACGTTGATCCAGGGTTTAGGTGTAAAGGGAGTTTTAATTATATATTCATTTCCATCGCTGGAAAATTGTCCATATTTAGTCGAGTATGTATTCATATATTTTTGTATCTGCTTTATCTTTTTCGTTTGTTAGATTGACCCGCCGGGAACTAATTCCGTTGGTACAGTTATATGCTTAAATTCTTTTTTCTCTGTTTTATTCATCCGTTTAATAAGAATTGCGGCCGCTTCTTTACCAAGTTCATAAATAGGGACATGCATAGTTGTTAAGCGCGGATTAAGAAATTGCGAAGCAAAAATATCGTCGAATCCTGCAACACCAAAGTCGGTTGGGATTTTAAGATTTAACTGCCTTGCCGCAATATAACATCCGATAGCCATCATATCATTTCCGGCGAAAATCACCTCCGGTCGCTCTTTTAATTTCAGTAATTTCGCACTTGCCGCTTGTCCACCAAAGGTTGTAAAATCCCCTTCTATAAGCCAATTTTTATTAACCGAGATCCCATTATCCTCTAATGCATTAAGGTAACCGCGCTGACGTTGAATTGCATCGTTGTTGTTCAGCGGTCCCGAAATGTGA
>Ga0209417_1004462_pt1 | contig 16709 bp, 14 predicted proteins | sample RifGroF2_FD_184002 | JGI IMG/M metagenome (GOLD analysis project Ga0209417, IMG submission 184002) | Groundwater microbial communities from Rifle, Colorado, USA - Groundwater F2 (SPAdes) (version 2) | ecosystem: Environmental > Aquatic > Deep subsurface > Groundwater | place: Rifle, Colorado... | reverse complement strand
CTGCTCAAGCTGTGCTTCAAGGACAACCGCCTTGGCCGGCCTGTTCGGATTGGCTTTGAGCTCAAGCATTTCTGATTCGAGTATAATTCTCTCCAGCAGGGCTTCTATCCCCTGCCCTGTTTTGGCGGAAACTTTTACAACGCCCGTCTCACCGCCCCATTCTTCAGCGGATAAACCATTTTGCTGCATATGAAGAAGTATCTTGTCCGGATTTGCGTCCGGCAGGTCTATCTTGTTTGCGGCCACTATGACGGGAACTTTGGCGGCCAGCGCGTGATTCAGCGCCTCTACGGTCTGCGGCATGAAGCCGTCATCCGCAGCCACCACAAGTATTGCTATGTCGGTAATATTCGCGCCCCTGGCCCTCATCGAGGTAAAAGCCTCGTGTCCGGGGGTATCGATAAATGTAATTGACTTGCCGTGAATTGAAACAGTCGAGGCGCCTATATGCTGAGTGATGCCGCCATGTTCGCCCTTTGCCACATTCGTCACACGAATAGCGTCCTGCAGGGAAGTTTTGCCGTGGTCAACATGTCCCAAAAAAGTAATGACAGGCGGCCTGGGCTTCAAATCCTCCGGCTTATCTTCCACGTCCAACTCTTCCGGCGCGACTTCATCGGCGGCAGGCTTTACATGCTCTTCCTTTTTTTCCCTGCGTTCCACTACGAGGTTAATTCCGAGACCTTCACAGACTTTGATCGCCACTTCCGGCTCAATAGACTGATTTATGTTGGCCAGAATATTCATCGAAAGTAAAGCTGTAATTATCTCATTGGGCTTTTTGTTCACCGCTTGGGCCAGACTTTTCACCACTATCGGGGGTTTTATATGGACTTCTTCATTTCCCGCCACCGGGCTTTTTTCCTCTTCAGGCCCTTCCCCGGCTGATTTATTCTTTTTGGTCTCAGCTATTTTCAGTTTCTTTTCATCGCCCATCAAATCTTCAAAATGCGCCTCGATGAGTTCGACCATGTCGGGAGGAATTACGCCGCTGGCGCCTTTAACGCTTACGCCTTCGGCTTCCAGCTCTTTTATAATCTCCTTGGTCGAGACGCCGTATTTATCAGCCAGATCTTTAACTTTTAAACTCTTTGCAGCCATTATTATCTTCTTTCAAAAATTATTGGAAAAAACACCCGCCATATTTCAAAACATACGGTACGGAAACCAGCAGAATTTTATATTTTGTCAGTCTTTTATCTCCTTCAGGGCTTCCTCAATAATTTTCACTTCGTTCTCCTCCATGCCCGGAATGGCCGAAAGCTCGGAGGCGTCAATTTCCTTGAGCCCTTCAACAGAAAGGAAACCATTATTGACAAGCTTTTCAGCAATGATAGGCTCTATATGAAGTATTTCAGAAAGGTTTGTTATGGTTTTCCCCTTTTTTTCCTCAAAAGATTCCTCTTTTTCGTCTTCCGACGTAATAATGTTGACAGTCCAATTGATCAGTTTCGAACAGAGCCTTACATTCTGCGCCCTTTTTCCGAAAGCCAGCCTTGACTGTTCGGGCGTAACGTGAACATTCAGCACTTTTTTGTCTTCGATAACCTCTATGCCTTTAGGCTTGGCGGGCTGAAGGGCGTTTGACGCATATGTCTTGATATCATCATCATAACGGATTATATCAACTCTTTCGCCGCCCAGCTCGTTTGTAATATTTTTCACCCTCATCCCGCGCATTCCAACACAGGCGCCTATGGGGTCAACGCGCTGGTCATTGCTCTTCACGGCAATCTTTGTACGGCTGCCGGGTTCGCGGGCTATGCCCATTATCTGGACTACGCCGTCATGAATTTCTGTTACTTCCCTCTCAAAAAGACGCTTTACAAAGTCAGCATGCGCCCTGGACAGGATAAGACTCGGGCCCGAACCTGAAGATTCGACCCTCAGAAGCAGAGCGTTTATTCTGTCCCCGGCCATATACTGTTCGCCTGATATTTTATCTTTGGGAAGAAGAATTCCTTCGGCTTTCTGCAGGTCAACTATAATGCTGCCGCTTTCAAAGCGTCTGACGATTCCGTTCACAATTTCGCCTATTTTGTCCTGGAACTCCTCCCTGACAATTGCCTTTTCAGCTTTTCTAAGCTGTTGCATGATGGCCTGTTTAGCGGTCTGTGCCGCTATTCTCCCGAAATTTTTCGGAGTTACTTCCCATCTTACAATGTCGCCAAGCTTCGCTTCCGGCATTTTGGCTTTGGCCTCTCCCAGCAGCAACTGATCTTCTGTAGGATCTTTTTCAACCAGCTCAAGCATTGCCCATGCTTTTATTTCTCCGGTCTGCTTATCAACCTTTATATCAAGATTACTTGCGGGGTGAATACTTTTCCTTGATGCGGAAAGCAAGGCACTCTCAACGGCATCCACAAGCAAATCCCTGTTTATTCCGCGTTCCTGTTCGATATATTCCAATATTGCTAATAGTTCGTTATTCATAGTTTCTCAAGCATACTCCCTGTATATAATTTTCAAATTTTTTCATAAAAAAAGCGGGTTTGTTACCCACTTAAAAAAGCAGTGCTCCGGTTTTCCTTTCTATAATCCTGAAATATAGCCGTAAAATAAAACTTTGCAAGATATCTACGGATTCTACTTGATTATTTCTTATATTATGGCATTCTTATTGGCGTTTTTCTGAAACGGGATTTTTAATTTACGACATTTAAACATATATTATATAAACAGCTAAATAAAAATAAATCAGGAAGGAATTACAGATAATGCCGACAAGTAAATCCGCAGCAAAACGTGTCAGAACAAGTGAAAAGTCAAGGATTAAAAACAAATCCTGCAAAAGCGCTATCACGACACTTGAAAAGAATTTCCGTATTGCCGTAGAAGCTTCAGACCTCAAAAAGGCAGAAGAACTTCTGGCCAATATTTGCGCAAGTCTTGACAAAGCCGCTAAAACAGGCGTTTTTCACAACAATAAGTCCAACAGGAAAAAATCAAGGCTCTCAGTTCTCCTCAATGTTCTGAAGAAAAAAGCCTGAGTTCCTCTCCACGTTCATTAAAAAGGGCCGCGTTTTTTAAAAACGCGGCTCTTATTTTATATTCTCCCTGCCGAGATTTTCAAAAAAACAGTAAAAATAGCTTTTTTAATTCTACTGTTTTTAGGAGTCTTGAAATTCAAGTAAGCTTTTCCTATACGGGCGTATTTCCGGTAGTGGCGAAAACTGCTTGAAAAATCAGGCAGTGGAACCAACTTTTGTTTATGAAGACAAAAAAGAAAGGAACCACTGCCATGATAAATAATACAGTAATGCGCAATGAGCAGTTTGAAAAGCGGATTTCGTTAAGAGATGCGCAGGAAACGTTTATAAATGTAGTGTCTGAGGGGACGAGTTGTTCGAGATTTGATGCACAAGTGATAAGCGCGAAGGCGCAGGAGATATTCAGACTTGGGCCGTATGGCGATGAGAGCGCAATGCAACCCGGTCAGATGTTGTGGAAGGCTATTCTGGCAAGCGAACCGCCCGGGAAGCCCTTGACAGCGTGCGAGTTCAAAACAATCCGTCTGACGGTGCATCGCCAGGATGAAGACCACGAGGTGAAAGTCAAACACGGAGCATCAGCCAAACGCGGCCAGCAGATAATGCGGATATGCGAGGAGGCGTTTGAACAGGGAACGCTACTGACGCAGGAAGACCTTGGGACGATTCTGGACTGTGACGTTCGCACAATCCGCGAGGATCAGAAACGGTATCAGAAAGAACACGGGATTCTGATTCCGACGCGTGGAAACAAGTGCGACATCGGTCCCGGAATAACGCACCGGGAAAAAACCATAATGCTGTTTATTGAGGGCAAGGAAGCCCTTGAGATCGCCGCAGAGATGAAACATTCCCTGAAAGCTGTGGAACGTTATATTTCCAGTTACTGCCGCATCGTCTATTGCCAACAACAGTTGCGAAACACCCTCAAAACCGCCATGGTGGTTGGAGTGTCAGTTCCCCTCGTCAATAAATGCCTGGAAATACATCAGTCTCACTGTTTAAAACCCGTTTACAAGGAAAGACTTGAAGAAATTGAAAGGTGTGGTGCCATTTATTGGGAAGCTCAGGACAGTAAAAAAAAGCCTGGGCAGACCGAAGGGAGGAAGCCATGAAACAGAATAATCGCCCGCTTCCTGCATGGGAACGCAAAACGCTCGAAGGCATCCTTGGATATTTTCTTGAACAGAACTGCCCTCAGCTCGGCGGACGGCTCATGATTGAGCCTCTCGTGAAAGAAATAATCCGCCTCTTTAATGAATTCTGCCCCTCTGTTGAACGCCTCAAAATGGGCCAGTTAGTCTGGTACGCAGTCGATATAAATGAAAAGTCGGGGTACGGCAAACCTATTGATAAATGTAAAATAAACGCAGTTATTCTTGACCTCATAAACATCAACGACATTGATGATCTTCTTGCCGGACTCAATAAACGTGAACGACAGAAAAAAGTCGCCGCCAGACTCTTTGAACAAGCCTACCAACAAGGCAGTGTCCTGACCAGCGCGGACGTTGCCGCCATGATGCGTCTTGCCCCGGGAACAGTCGGCAAATATGTCCGCGAACTTGAAAAAGAACGACAAAAACCTATCCCGCGCCGAGGCAATATCCATGACATGGGCCCAACTTTAACCCATAAAAGAATTATTTGTATTAAATGCCTGAAAGAAGGAAAAACTGTAGAGCTTACTGCCCGTGAAACCAATCATTCACCAGAAGCGGTAACTCGTTATATCAATGATTTCAAACGCGTTTATACATGCTTGAACTCGGGCTGGGAAATTGAAAAGATTTCCTATGCTACCGGACTTTCAAAATCCCTAACCAAAGAATATATTAACCTTATCAACGAAGAAAGGTCGGAATTATGAATCCATCATTTTCCAGTTCAAAAAACTTCCGACCGGAAATACACCCTTATTTCCGGTGAGATTTATATTGTCAATGAGCACAAATCAAGCAGATTTTTGCCATTGATTTTTATTTTCAAGATACTCTGATTCGTAAAATGTCAGATTTTCTGTCAAAGTTCGATTTTTAAATGAAATTTTACGCCTCAAATTCTGTGTCAACTGCCCGTCAAATCTCCGAGCTGAATATTTGGATAGGCCGGGCTTCGCACCATGGTACCATCCCATGTATCGACTTTTTGCTGTTTCATATCCGCATCATCAAACCAACGGCTTGTAACAGCTTTAGTTTCGGTGAAAAATCTTATGCCATCTTTGCCTAGTGCATGGAGGTCGCCGAAAAAGGAGTTTTTGTGGCCTGTGAATGGGAAGCTTCCGATTGGTACCGGAATCCCTACATTTATTCCCACCATGCCTCCGTGAGTGCGGTTGGCGAATTCGCGGCTGAAGTAACCACTTTGGGTAAATATGACTGAACCGTTGGCAAATTTATTATTATTCATAATTTGCAGACCTTCTTCAAAATCGCTGACGCGTTTAATGCACAAAACTGGGCCAAATATTTCTTCGCTGCCGATAGTCATTTCAGGTGTTACCTGATCAAAGATTGTTGGTTTGAGATAAAAGCCATTTTCAAATCCTTTAACGATTGCAGACCTGCCGTCAAGGACGAGTTTAGCTCCTTCGGCAATACCTTTTTCTATTTTTGACAACACAAATTGTCTATGGTTTTCGGTAACAACGGGGCCTAATTCTGATGCCTTGTCATAGGCCGGACCGACCTTGAGTTCCCCTGCAAATTTCACGAGCAACTCAACAAGTTTATCAGCAATGCTTTTCTGAACGACGACGACCGGAAGCGCCATACATCTTTCACCAGCACAACCGAACGCGGCATTGATAATCCCTCTGGCCGTCCGTTCAAGAGGAGCATCTTCCAGTACCAATGCGTGATTCTTGGCTTCACACAACGCCTGTACTCTTTTACCATTGGCAGCAGCCGTTGCGTAAATATGCATGCCGATTGAAGTCGAACCGACAAAGGTTACGCCCTTTACATCAGGATGTTTAAGGAAAAGTTCGGCCTCACTGCGGCTGCACGTGACGATGTTTACCACACCATCCGGCAGACCGGACTCCTGCAGTAATTCTGCACAGCGCATCGCCGTCATCGGAGTCATACTGGCAGCTTTTAAGACCAGCGTATTACCCGTTGCAATGCAAAGCGGCATCATCCATCCCATTGGAATCATTGCTGGAAAATTAAACGGTGCAATTCCGGCAAATACGCCTACCGGTTCTTTATAAAGTACTGTGTCAAAACCACTGGATGCATTCATCAACGATTCGCCCATCAGTAATGAAGGAATACCGCAGGCAAGTTCAGTTGCTTCCTTCGCTTTGAGTACATCGCCCTTTGCCTCCTCCCAGACTTTGCCGTTTTCGCGACATACCAACTCTGTCAGTTCGTCCAGGTGTTTATCCAGAAGTTCCCGGAACTTGTACAAAACCTGCACTCTTTTCATTGCAGGGGTATTAGCCCATGACGGAAAAGCATCCGCCGCGGATTTTATTGCTGATTTCACTTCGCCTTCAGTACAACACGGCGTCCTGGCAATCACTGAACCCGTACTGGGGTTGTAAATGTCCATGTATTTGAGGGCTTTCGATTCATGCCATTTACCGCCGGCAAAAAACTTCAACTTCTTTACTTCACTCATATCAACCTCCTATTATGTTAAATTCATGCATCATTCCATAAGTTTCGTGTTGCATCAACAGCTTTTTTTATACCGTCAAAACCGCTAAAAGATGCTTCCTCTATTGATAATGCGCCTGAGAAATTATTGTTCTTCAGGAAACAAAAGATATCTGACAACGGCACAATGCCTTTTCCTATAAGTACAGGTTTCAGCGTTTCAGCCATTACGATATCTGCAACGTGAATGCGCCTGACTTTTGGGAAAATTTCAGAGAGCATACGGACAGGGTTTTGTTTGTAGAAACAGGCATTCGCCGTATCAAATAAAAGATCAATATTGGTGTCTCTGATTCGCTCGACAAGTTCAAAATAAATTTCTGGCTCTCCTGCAAAATCATAATACTGCCAAACGCCCGGCCTGGAATGGTTTTCAAACAACAAACCGACATCGTGAACTTGTGCAAATTCCGCCGCGCGTCTCAGGTATTTTTCCGCCCAGTTCAAACCCTGCTTTATTGTGATTTGCGGATGGGACTGTCCGGCTGTAACCCGTAAATATTTTGCACCGATAGCGGCACAATCGCAGAGGTCTTCCATGAAACGTGAAAATTCACTTTCCCGCACTGCCTCGTCAGGATGAGTGAAGTCCGTATATGCGGCAACAGAATCGACAGAAAATGCGGGTTTTGTCTTGTCATCCCTAGTTATAAGAACGCTCAAATCAATGGCGTCAAGACCAAGCTGTTTTGCCATCGCAGTCCATCTGGCAACAGTCATATTCCCGGATTTAAACTTAGGATAAAGTGAGACAGGAAGACAACTTAAATCAGGCATTAAGGAAGAGTAATCCATTCTGCTTGACCTCCTGTCTCTGGTTTTATTCTGAAAATTCCGCCTGATGCTGTTGTTATGAAAAGTTCATCCAGTTTTTTTCCGCCAAAGATTACACTGGTTGGATTTTTCATTGGAATTTCCACTTCATGAATTACTCTTCCATCTGGCGATATTCGCTTGACGCCGTCATTCCAGAACGCAACCCAGAGGCATCCTTCAAGATCAATTGTCAAACCGTCCGGCCATTCCTGTGAATTCTGAAAATTTATAAAATTTTTTCTGTCGGAAATGGCACCGGTCCTCCTATTATAATCATAAGAGTTTATAAGACAATCTTTGGTCACCGCGTGGTAGAATTTATTTTCACTGAGATTGAAGGCCATGCCATTAGAACAGTTAACTTTTTTTATCAATGTTACAGGCTTTTTATCTTTTTCAAAAAGAAAAAGCCCACTATTCATAGTGCCTACGTAAATACGTCCCGCAGGATCGGTAGTTATATCATTGAATCGCTCTTTTGGAGAAAAATCCATGGAATATAATTTTTCCGTTTCCCCGTTTTTGTAAAGTTTAAATACATGACTTTCCGCGCATAATATTAAAGTGCCATCATTGTTAAAAGCGAAGCCGCCTATCTTGAATTGACTATTATAGAATTTCTCGGCGTTACGGGTCTGAGGGTCCAACCGCCAGAGGCAATGCTGTTTAATGTCTGTAAAATACAGTCTATTCTCATGAATATTCCATAAAGGACACTCTGCCAATTTGCATTTGATGCTGCTAATCAGTTCAACCATATTATTCAACCGAAATGTTTTTCTCATTGAAAGTTTTCAGCGTAAAATCGTCTATTCTCTCATTACTCCATAAATTATCGCAGTACGAGGCAAAACCCCTAAGGACTATTGATTCAAACTTCAGATTTTTCACATCATTTATTTTTATTGCATTAAGCCATATATCTTTTTGATCTTCTAAAATGATTTGAATGTTTTTAAATTCGCTGTTCTCGACATGCTCAATCCACAACCCGTATGGTACTTTCATACTGTTAGATGCCGATGTATAACCTTTTTGTGCCCATTCTGAAATCATATCGTTTCTTTCATGGATATTGTCAATCCCGGGCTGCATCACAATTTTCATATCTCTGATGTATATTTCCGAAGTACTGTTTCCCGGTACGCCGCCTAAATAACAACAGCTCATGGCAGATGCCATTATGTTATTGAAAAATATATTTTTCACCGGTTTTGTGCTCCCATAACCGGGAGTAATGAAAAAGGGGATATTGGCATGAATAATAAAGTTACTGAAAATAATATTTTCCACAAGAACGCCAGAGAGCTTATTTGTCCAAAGTCCAATTATATCAATTCCAATTTTAGCTTTTTTTATTATGATGTTGCTGAATACGGCATTCCTTACTTCTCCACTGCCGACGCCAACCCTTATTCCGCAACAGTCCGTTTTTAAAATACAGTTCGTAACAGATATGTTTTCACAATTCTGCCTGTTGCCAATAGGCTGGTTATTAGCTCTTAAAGTTATACAGTCATCCTGAGACTCAATCAGGCAATCGCTCACAACAACATCCATACTTGAATCAATATCAAGACCGTCATTGGTACAAGTGTCAGGGTTGCTTTTTATTCTTATACCATGAATTTGAACTTTGCGGCAACCATAGATAAACAGATGCCAATAGGGAGAATTTCTAAATAAAACATCTGATACTTTCACATTTTCGCAATCACAGAAAATAACCATTTGACTTGTTCTGACATCACCTTTGATTGCCAGTTTGGCACTTTCAGGTTTAGCTTCGAAAAATGCAAGCGCATTGCCATCAATACACCCAGTTCCGGAAATAGATACGTTATTGGCTTTCTGAGCTATAATTAAATGAGTCCCGCTGGTACGATCATTAAGAGATTTTTGACTGTAGAGAGAAGATTTGTAATCATTCAGGTCACTGCTTCCTGTTACAATGGCCCCGCCAGTCAGATGGAAATCCACATTATCCTTAAGGAAAAATGTTCCAGTCAAATAGTTTCCCGGCGGTAAAAGAACAATTCCTCCACCCGCTTTAGCACATTCGTCAATGGCAACTTGAAATGCTTTTGTATTATTTGTTTTTCCATCACCCACAGCGCCAAAATCACAGACATTGTAATAAACAGGCATATATAATTCCCTTTCTATTTTATCATTCTGTCTCTAACGATTCCTAATAATTCATGGTAAGCATTAATAAACTGCTTTAACGTATGTATTGTAGCGCCAAATGATATAAATTCATCAGGAAGCATACCGTCCGGCTCATACGCTCTGCGGAAATCATTAAAATTATCTTCAAGCATTCTTACTGTTTCAGTTTTTACAGGTTCGTCTATACTATTTCTGATTTCTATGTTCGAAGCGTTAAAACGTTTCCACCAGGAATAGGGAATTGAGACCGTGACGTTACCGCCGATAAATTCAGACCACTGCATGTGATTGCGATATGCCGCAACTAATAAAACACTCCTATAATTACGCTCCTTAAAAATTTTATATGCCCTCTTGAAAACTGCTATTCCGGCCCACTCCAGATAACCGGGATCAACACTTATTTTTTCAGCCTCCATCACACGCTTGAGATGGTCATCAAGGCGACCGACCATAATTGCGATATTAGGTTGCATCGCTGAAGTGTCAATGCCATCCTTTTCCGCCCTTGCCAAGCCTCTTTCAATAGCTTCAGCAGCAGTAACAGCCTGAGAAACGCTGAAACATACTGTCGGCGTAACAACGATGCCGCGCGCAGTCGTTTCTTCAATGGCACGTAACCCTGCCGTAACGACGGGCATTTTGATTGCCGCATTCGGCGCGACTTTGTTCAGTTCCTCCGCCTGTGCAACCATAGCTTCCGCATTACGGAAATATTTCGGATTTACCTGCAGGGACAAACGTCCGCGAAGACCGCCACTTTTTTTGAATTCCGGCAACAGCAACTCCGCCGCTTTTTTCCCGAGTTCTGCAATCAGCGCCCATGCAACGTCATCCTCAGAGGCCGAGGGAAATTTCATGACAATACGGTCGATTACAGGATTCCATATTTCAGGAACGCTTTTAACCACTGCCGAAACAATCACCGGGTTGGACGTTGCACCGACCGCACCGTGTTCAATAGCCTCCTGCAACTGTTTTAAATCACAGGAGTCATTCCAAAAACCGGTTGCAGTTTCGGCGGTCAACTGCATCAGACTTTTATTCATAATTCGGCCCTCAGTAAATCTCTTTAAGAACGGTTCGACTTACTTCAAGAACTCTGTCAATGTCGGCTTCGGTGTGCTGTATAGAGTATCCGCTGTGCCCCGGGGAACCCTTGCCGTAATCGTGATAGTATACTCCGCGTTCATTGCATTTGCGGAAGAATTCAAGAGCATGTTTGTGGTCATGATTTTTCAAATCAGAATAGTGACGAGGCGGTTCATTCAAGCCAATCACAATATTGAAACGGGCGCCATGGTGCGGAAACATAACGGGTACACCAAGCTCGCTGACAATCTTATCCAGACCGTCGTGCAGACGCTTTTCAAGTGCCTGCAGGTGTTTGTAAAAATAAGGTTTGACCACTTCATCAACAAAGGCAATCGCCGGTAAAATCTGAGTAAGGTGCGCATTGAAAGTCCCGCTGTGCTGGACAGTTCCAAGCGGTTTATACATATTCATTATTTCAGCGCGTCCTCCGAACGCGGAAAGCGGAATGCCGCCGCCAAGAGATTTACCTATGGTGCAGACGTCAGGCATGATGTTGAAATCCTCTTGAGCGCCACCGGGCGATTTCTTAAATGAAGCTTGGATTTCGTCAAAAAATAGAATAATTCCATTTTCTTTAGTAATTTTACGAATAGCTTCAAGATAACCTTTATCAGGCTTTATCCCTCCTGAATTATAATTTACCGGTTCCAGCATCAATACGGCTATTTCATTTTTATTTGCTTCGATTACTTCATTCAACACATCAAGATCATTGAATGGAGCGGTAACAATCAGGTCGCGGAAGATTTCAGGAATACCTGCTGATTCAATATATGGTTTTTTACGGTTTTCAGCCAGCTTGTCCATCGGCGGCTGACCTCCGATGTAAATCATTTCGTGATATCCGTGGAAATGCCCTTCCAGCCGCAGGATTTTATCGCGTCCGGTAAACCCGCGGCAGGCGCGGAGCAGATGCATGGTAGCTTCAGATCCTGAAGTGCAGAAGCGCACCTTGTCCATGCAGGGTATGATTTTGCAGAGCTTCTCCGCCAATTCGATCTGGTATTCAGTTTCAGCCGAACAGATATAACCCAGTTCGGCGGCTTTTGCCATCGCCTCTACAATTGCCGGATGCTTGTGTCCCAGCAAAGCCGCGCCATGTGCGCAGTTCATATCGACATATTCGAACCCTTCGTAGTTATACACCTTGGAATTCAACCCATGTGAAATATAAAACGGCCTTCCCGATTCGCTGTTTAAACGGGTCGATGAACATACTCCTCCCGGCATTACTTTCTTAGCGCGGACGAACAACTCCTGTGCTTTTGACATTTACCTTCTCCTGAAATTTATTTTGAAAATCTTTCTTCTCTGCTTTTTGACGGTATGGACAACAAACAAGTCTGCCCGCCATCGACGAAAAATGTCTGACCGGTAATGAATCCCGCACGATCCGATGCCAGAAATGCACACATTTCGCCAATATCATCCGCCAAACCTAAGCGTCCTATCGGCAGATGATAAAGAGCTTTTTTTATGTATTCCTCTGTCTTTGCTCCTTCACTTTCGACCGGCACCCACCCTGCGGCTACGGCATTGACCCTGATATGATCAGGGGCAAGTTCTATCGCCGCCGTTTCGGTGAACTTATTGATTGCCGCCTTGGTCGCGGCATAGGTACTGAAACCTTCGCTCGAGGCACGGCTGGACAATGAAGAAATATTGACTATACTGCCGCCGTTGTGCACCTTCATGTAACGGGCCGCTCTCTGGGCGCAAAAAAATGTTCCCCTGCAGTTAATATTAAATAATTCATCGTATTCCGCTTCGGAAATATCCAGAAAGTTATATTTGCTGGTAATGCCGGCGTTATTAACCATAATGTCCAGGCCGCCGAGAAAAGCAATTGCGCTTTTTAACATTGCGTCAATATCCTCTGTCTTTACGATATCCGTTTTGAGAGCTAAAACTTTTCCACCGTAAGATTGGAGTTCCTTTAATGCCGTGTCCGCGCCGGATTTATTGCTGCGGTAAGTAAACACCACATCCGCACCTTCACGTGCAAAGACCCGGGCAATCCCTTTGCCGATGCCGCTTGACGCTCCAGTGACAATTGCTTTTTCCCCTTCCAGTAACTTGCTCATATTATATTCTCCAGTCTTTAATATCATCAAACGGGTAAATAGGATGAGTCATGTTTTTCCATTTAAATGCGGTTAAATCCGACTGCGTTGCTCCCGGCGAATCGGCGCGAAGCAAGCGGCTCTGATACTTTTTGAAATATTGAAAATTACTGCCAGTCTTAAGTACCACCATCTGAGCTTTGCTTACATCAATTCCCAGTTTCTCATATAAAGAAGGATGATTGATTGCATAATCCCGTTTCTCCATTATAACTATTTTTAAATTACCTTGTTCAAATAAAACTGTTCTGCCGACATAAGCAGTGCGTCCCGCAAAAGCAAGGCATCCTGCCTGAGTCGTTGCTTTGACTATCCCCTTTATATTCAACTCAGGCGAAAATCCGGCGCTCATTTTGCCTCCAATTTGCAAAGTCGTTTCTTTCCCTATGCCTGCTTTGAGTGCTTGATTTAATGCTTTCTGATCAACAACAGGGATTAGTACCTGGCCATGCAAGTTGCACTTTATCATTTCGGCAATAAGCGACATATTGTCGCCCGGTGCGCCGCCAAATATTGCGTCTCCGGTATCTGAAATTACAACCACGCCATTAGGTTCTTCGTTGGCAATCTTAATTGTTTCAGCAATGGATAATCTTTCCGAACGCCAGAATTTCGCTCTCAAATCCCATGCTTTCCGGGCCAGTTTCTCGGCAGATGTTTTAGCTTTTTCTTTGGAGTCTGCATAAACCAGACAACTCCAGCCGTTATCCGGCACATCCAGCCACGGCTGTGTCGGAAATGTCGAAGCAACTATAATTTCAGGGTCTTTTTCCATTTCACGCGCAAGATCAAACCATTCCTTCATAGGTCCCCCGGATGTAAGAAAATTGTCCTGAGGGGCCAGCATCGGCACTTTGATTAATGCCACATGCGGCGTCCGCTTATTTTCCCAGATATCCAGCATGACTTCAGCTGTTTTTATTCCCGATTCAGACAATAGATGAGGTTGTGTCTCATATCCCACCATAACGTTGGCAGCATCGGCCATTTTTTTTGTGACATTCGCATGATGATCAAGCGTTACTCCTATGAAACAGTTTTTACCAACCAGTTTGCGAACTTCTGAAATAATATTTCCCTCGGTATCAAATTCGTCTTCAGCTTCCATTGCGCCGTGCAATGCTAAAAATACTGCATCAATGTTTTTAGTATTTTTTATTCCTGTCAGCAGTATTTTTTTCAATTCGGTAAATGTTTCAGTTGTCAGTTTTCCTCCTGACATAGACTTTGTTGAAATCACACCTTCCAGCGAATAGTTCTTTGCTCTCATCATTGAACAGAAACCGCCAATCACACCATCTGTAGAGGGGATATCTACAACTTCATGGCCTTGCCTGAAATAAGTGTCTTTAAAATCCTGCAAAGTGGTTTTCACGGTATTGAAACTGCAAGTTTCCTGACTGATTCCGGCAACTATTATTTTAGGGGCCATATGAGATATTCCTTTAATTACAAAGTTTCATTTAAGGATACTTAATTATAGCATCTTCATTTATCCTTGTCAATAGATTTAACTCGAAATATGTAAAATAATTTTAAAAGAGCTATTGACTTGTTTCCTTTTATGATATATGATTATATCAAAACAGGAAACTTTTAAAACAAGACATTTATATGGACAGCGCAAATAATATTATTAAAAAAATCCGTAAACAAAAGGGCATGACTCTTGATTACCTGGCCCAAGTCACAGGTTTAACCAAAGGATATCTTTCAAAAGTGGAAAGGGCCAGTTCCCTGCCGCCGTTCTCGACACTTGAGTTGATTGCAAAAGCTTTTGACATAGATGTGACATCCCTGATAGAAAAAAATTCTAATGTGAATATCCATCCGGATATTGATGTCATGAAAAAAGAAGAAAGAATGGAAAGTAACGTATTCCAATCATGTGACAGTTGCTCTTTCACATCACTGCTTCATTCGTACAAAGGCCGGTACATGACTCCCATACTGGTGACATTTGAACCAGGCGGAGAAAGAGAGTTTTCTCATGACGGAGAAGAATTTGTTTATATACTCAGCGGCCAAGTGACTTTGTTATATGAAAATGAAACCTTTGAATTAAAAATGGGAGATTGTTTTTATCTCGACTCCAGAAAAGAACACTGCTTCAAGAACAATGAAAAAACTCAAAGCGTTCTTCTCTCAGTATCCTTTAACTATCGCAGATTCTGACTTTTTTGCAGAATAAAAAGTCCTTGGAGAATGTTGGGAAATTTAATTTGGGAAATGAAATCATCAATATTTATAAACAGGAGAATTTTAGTGGGCAACTATTCATCTGAATGTAAACGAATGGCTTACAAGAAAAGGCAGGAGAAGAACTGCGCAGGGGGAAATCGTGCGTATAACTTTGCCGGTGAAACAAGCCCGTCGTTGCGCAAGTCGTTGCGCTGCAGGGCATTCACTATGATTGAGCTCCTCGTCGTTATATCGATAATAGTGATACTTGCGGCGATGCTCCTGCCTGCTTTCCAAGCTGCGAAAAGGACTGCAAAACAAATTCAATGCATAAACAATCTGAAACATACTGGACTGGCATGGATGGAATACATTCAGGACTCAAATGGTATAGTTCTCCCGACCAATATCGGTGGCCTCTGGCGAGATAAATTTGCTCCATATCTTTTAAATGGAGCTTCGGGTTGGCCTTCTGCTACGCCAACTCTTTCTAAAGATCTCCTAGGTAAGCCTTATTCAGTTCTAATCTGCCCATCCAATCCTTACACGCATTGCGAACCAGCTCTTTATTCTTATTGTACCAATTATGGCTATTCGATAGCTCCGGGTTTTTTACAGAGTCCTACAATGTATGGAATTTACCCTCTTCATGTAGGAAAAATAAATAATCCTAGCACAAAAGTTATTATGGCTGATGGCAAAACTCGTCCGAGTACCGGCGTTTACTATTATATGGGGACTGGGTTTCCGCCTTCTTTTGTTTGGCATAATACAGGCGGAAATTTTCTGTATACTGATGGACATGTGAAATGGTTAAAATATAACCCTAATGCTTATGATCCCATGTTTAACCTTACACTATGACTGAAAAAACATAGCGTATGAGGTATGAACTTTTCCAAAGACAGACCACTGGATATAAATACGTTTAGGGACAAGATAGTCGAGTTAGCTGTCAAACGAACAATTGAACCGTTGCTTGAGAGTTTGTTTGAAAATTGCAAATATGAATATCGCCAAGAAAGTCACCCATACCATTGTGTAAATGCATTGGGACACACGATTCAGAGAGGGGCTGAGTTAGAATAATACAAGGCAATAATGTTCTGACATACTGTAAGACGAAAGAGCAAGTACATGCCAAGAGGATGCAACCTGCTCAAATATAAAAGTTTTCACAAAAAAGGAGACAAAGATACAATGAGAAGGGAAAATTCCAGATCAAAAAAAGTAGTTATGAAAAAGGGCAGAATTTTTTTTGAGAAACTCAGGTTTTTAAAACTAAATTTAAAAAATAAAATTTTGTTTACAGGAATAGTTTTTTTTGTCATCGTGATGTTCGTGCCTGCGGCGGAAATCAAAGTTGATCCGTCAAAGTGTGTGATCGTCCTGCCGGAAAAGGCAGATGATACAAAAAAATCCGCAGCAGAAGAGTTGCGTAAACATCTGGAACTGGTGACGGGTGCAGACATTCCTCTGCTGAGCGGAACGGCTCCTGTGGATGGGAAGTATTCTTTTTGCATTGGAATCATGGAGCAGGGAAACTCAAAAGAACTTGAGGCTGAAGAAGCCCGCTGGGTTGTTACTTCGACGGCGGTGTATTTGTATGGAGATGACTCCAGATCAAGAAAAGGAAATAGTTTTGCTGTTTATGGTTTTCTAGA
>Ga0209417_1004461_pt1 | contig 16711 bp, 18 predicted proteins | sample RifGroF2_FD_184002 | JGI IMG/M metagenome (GOLD analysis project Ga0209417, IMG submission 184002) | Groundwater microbial communities from Rifle, Colorado, USA - Groundwater F2 (SPAdes) (version 2) | ecosystem: Environmental > Aquatic > Deep subsurface > Groundwater | place: Rifle, Colorado... | reverse complement strand
GTAAATTAGAGAGAATGAAGTATGCTGGACATAAAAATCATTAGAGAGAATCCTGATAAGGTTAATGAACTTTTAAAAAGAAGAAATCCTGAATTATCAATCGATGAAGTCTTGGAAATTGATAAACAAAGAAGAGAAGTTCAGGGAAAAGCCGACAACTTAAGGGCAGAAAGGAAAAATATTTCCTTGCAGGTTGGGCAGCTTAAAAAAGAAGGCAAAGACACAACAGAAATACAGGAAAGTGTGAGGAAACTCGGCGAAGAAATAAAAGAACTCGAAGAAAAAGAACTTGAGTTTAATGAAAAACAAAAAAATCTTCTTTTGAATATCCCGAATACTCCCGATGAAACCACACCTGTAGGACATGATGATTCCGCAAACCCTGTTATAAAAACAGTTGGCGAAGTTCCTCAAAAATCTTTTGAACCAAAAGCACACTGGGATATAGGGACAGAACTTGACTTGCTGGATTTTGAAAGAGGCGTTAAGATTTCAGAGTCAAGATTCACAATATACAAAGGCGCAGGCGCAAGGCTTGAGAGAGCTATAATAAACTTTTTCCTTGATGTCCACACTACAGATCACGGATATACGGAAATATTACCGCCTTATCTCGTAAATTCCGCTTCTATGAGAGGAACAGGACAGCTTCCAAAGTTCCAACAGGACATGTATAAATGCGAAGAAGAAGATTTATACCTGATTCCAACGGCAGAAGTGCCTGTGACAAATATTTACTCAAACGAAATCTTGCCGGAAGAAAGTCTTCCGATGTATATGACCGCATATACGCCTTGTTTCAGAAGAGAAGCAGGCTCAGCAGGCAAAGACACCAGAGGCTTAATTAGACAACACCAGTTTAATAAAGTTGAATTAGTAAAACTCTGTACTCCTGAAAATTCCCCTGAAGAACACGAAAAACTTACTCTTAATGCCGAAAAAATGCTTGAACTGCTGGAACTTCCGTATAGAAGAATAGAACTTTGCACAGGCGATATAGGATTTAGCGCGCAAAAATGCTACGACCTTGAAGTATGGCTGCCTTCATCAGGAAGTTATAGAGAAATTTCAAGTTGCAGCAACTTTGGAGATTATCAGGCAAGAAGAGCAGGCATTAGATACCGCTCAAAACTTTCAGGAAAACCCGAATTTGTGCATACAATAAACGGTTCAGGACTTGCAGTCGGCAGAACTTTTGCCGCAATCCTCGAAAACTTCCAGCAAGAAGACGGTTCAGTTCTTATTCCAAAGGTTCTCCAAAAATACTTCGGCGCAGAAGTAATAAAGAAATAATCTCCATTGTCATCCTGAGCAAAGCAGGGAACCCACTTTTTTGATTAAATATCAAAAAAGAAGGGGGCGATCTGTCAATAATACTTTGTCACCCTGAACTGGCTGCAAAACAAGGCAGAGCCGTAGTTTTATGCCCCTACCTGGTGATTCAGCATCTATCCATCTTGTAATTTAACCATTACCAAATTGTTTTGCATAATTCATAACTTTTTTTGTAAAATTTTCACCTTCCAGAAGCTGACACTCTACACCAACATCAGTGGGAAGTCCGCCAACGATTTTTTTAGGTATTAATTTAAGACCTTTTATTTCCACAATTGCTTCATGTGGAGTAAATTGAAATTGGTTCGTTGAAAATTCTTTTACGAATGTGTCTACATTCTTTGGTGTGAATTGTTCTACTATTTTTGATATTTCTGGCAACATGGTTTTTATTTTTTTGTTGGTAATAGTTTCAGCATTAACTATGCCACTGCTAAAAGTTATCTGTTTTTGATTTTGAGTATCAATTCCTGAAACACTATTAATTTGCATAAGTTTTTCTCCTTTTTTTAAAATTTAAGTATTATTCATACTCATACAATTAACCGCAAGATAAAAAATTGCTCTTTAAGGAATAAATATTAAGATTTTGTTACAAAAAATCTCGCCATTCCAATACAAAGCCTCTGAATTCACGAATTCAGAGGCTTTGTATTGGAAAACAACTGTTATTGCAAGGAAGGGCTTTAGCCCTGACGTAGCAATCTTAAATATTAAGCGTTTTCAATGGCGGTAGCTTTTTCGTTAATCATCATTGAGAAAACAGCCGCTGCAAAAAGCGCAACAGCGCCGATTATAAAAGCGTATTCCCAATGATAGTTGTTTTTTGCTATGGTTGGACACTGACTGATAAACCATGCCAGCAATGTGCAGACCAAAACCTGAGGACCTGCGATAAATATATTAAATATACCCATTACAGAACCTTCTGTGCCTTTTTTAATGTATTTGCTGACCATAGCAAAAGGAAGAGCAAGAATTGAAGCCCAGCCGATACCTGCTATTGCCATACAAAGTCCGACTATTTTTACGTTTGTGGTGAATGTCATTGCTAAAAACGCTAATCCCATAACTAAAAGCGAGAAAGCGTGAACGTTTTTGTTGCCTAATTTTGAGGATAAAATTCCTATTGGAAGCGAAACAACAAAACAAATAAGGTTAAATATTGCAAAACTTATTGACGCAAAGTTTGTTCCTTGATTAACAGCGTTTTCAAAGGATTTTTTTATTGCTTCTGTTGCGTTTGTCAAGTCAGGCACTGCAAACACGTTATGAATCGCGAACTGGGTGAAGAAAATAAACATACTCATTACGCCAATCCATGTGAATAACTGCATTACGCAGATTTTTGAAACATCCGGTGATAATTTAAAGAACCCGACCATAGAAGCCCAGAAACTGTCTTTATTTTCTGATGTTTCTTTGTTTTCTACTTTAACAGGCTCGGAAACTTTTTCTTTTGTTGTGGCGCATGTCCATATTGTCGCCAGAGTAAAAGCCAGTGAAGCCATTACAAACTGCGCGGCTATACTCATCTGGTAATCAAAAGCCCATTTTAATAACGGAGCTGTTCCTGCTGCAACAACAGAGCCGAGTCCGATTGCGAAACTCAAGAAAGAGTTAGCAATAGCGTGCTGTTCCTGAGGTATATTGTCAGGAATCATTGCTCTATAAGGACCTTGAGCGGCGTTAACGCTTCCGTCAATAATCCAGATGGTAATTGCGGCAAGCAATAAAGCTGACCATACAGGCAAATTTTGACCTATTGAAGAGCCAAAGAAATTTACGATATTTGCGGAATTTGGAAATGCCCATAATGCCAAACTAGCTAAAAGCGCCCCAACTAAAAGAAAAGGTCTTCTTTTCCCAAATTTATTATTGGTTTTATCGCTCATTGCCCCGATAATTGGCTGAACAATCATACCTGTAAAAGGTCCCGCAAGCCAAATCAATCCAAAAATCAGAGGAGAAGCTCCAAGTCCTTCTGTAACCGGTCCCGAAAGAATAATTCTCATCTGCCATGCAAATTGAAGTCCGAAAAATCCCAGACAAAAGTTTAATAATTGCGCATTTGAATAGAGTTTTTTCCCGTCTGTGTGTTTTTCCAATTCAATCGTGTTTTGTTCCAGTGTCTCCATTGCCATTGAGCGAAGCCCTCTTTTCTTATTTTTTGTAATTTCAAGTAACAAACAAAAAGTTTTTACTTCTTAAAGAAGCGGGGTAAGGGGAGAAGCCCCCTCACTTGTCATATTCCCCCCTTTGAAGGGGGGTAAGGGGGGTAGATAAAAAATAAAAACTTTTTGTTACCCACTTAATAATTTATGGAATTAAAAAAATTATAAAATAAAAAATTGTTATAAATTGTAAAGTTTTTGGCAATTTTTTTTATTCACCCGCTTTGTATAAACAGTAAGTTATATAAATAGGTTTTATGGAAAAATGCTTGTAAACAGTAATCTAAGAAATTTTAATTCTTTTGCTTATTCAAAAGCATCTTTTAGCTCTAACAATAGAAAAGAAGTAGAATTAAAAGTAAAAAAACTCGATAAAAATGCCAAACTTCCTGTTTATTCGTCTGAAGAAGCATCAGGAATGGATTTAACAGCTATAAATAAAAACTCAATAGTCATAAAACCCGGCGAAATGAAATTTATTCCGACAGGTCTTGCTTTTGAAATTCCAAAAGGTTATGAAATGCAAATTAGAGCGAGATCCAGCATGGGAAAAATAGGTTTACTTCCCGCAGCCGGAGTTAGCACTATTGATTCAGATTTTAGAGGTCATCTGTCTGTTATGGAAAGAAACATCTCTAATACTCCCATAACTATTGAACCCGGAATGCGATTTTGCCAGATGGTTGTGATGCCTGTACCCAAAATAAATATTAAAGAGGTAAATCAGCTTTCCAATACCGCAAGAGGTGATAAAGGAATAGGACATACAGGAAAATTTTAATTAACTTGAATTGTTAGTTAGTGAAAAACCGCATGAATCCTGGAATTGTCATTCTGAGGACTTTAGTCCGAAGAATCTGTCCATATGAGTATTAAAACTTAAATCCCAAAAGGGACAGATTCTCGGGGGATACTTAATCCCCAAAGTGCGTTCTCTGCTTCGCTCAACATGACAGGATAAAAATTAATTAACTTGAATTGCTAATTAATTTTTTCATGTCATTGCGAGGATAGGCTTTAGCCTCGACGCGGCAATCCAAAAAGCAAAAAATATGGATTGTTTCCCTGCTTTGCTCGCAATGACTATTTTGGGTAACTAGCAAATCGAGTTAATTATTGTAAAGATATATTAATTCTGATTCTCTTAGCCTAAAGTTTTTGTATTTTATGGACGATTAAATACATATCAGAAAAGAAAGGTATGTGTTAAGGAACTAAGGAGAAAGCTATGCATTACTACACACCATGGGCGGGAGCTTACGAGTTTAAGTCCGAATTAAAAGAAATTCTTCAATCTTGGAAAAAACAGATTGAGTTTATTATTAATAAAATTAATGAAACAGATAAAAAAATAGCTGGTTGAACAATAGAAAGAGGCTGCATCGCAGCCTCTTTCTTTTTGAAGCGATCCACCTTTTTAAGGAAGCGGCTAGAGCACCGTAGGGTGGGTTTTAACCCACCTAATTAATTGAATCCATAAATAATTTTGTGTAAACTCCGAAAATACGTATAGCACCGTAGGGGGGTAACCCACCAATTAATTATTCAATCTTGAAATCTTGAAAATGATTAGCATCATCGGTACAACCCCAATCATTATAATATATTCCCTGTTTTACATACTTATGAAATGAAGAATAATCTCAATTTTTAACATTTTCTGCATAACCATGCTTGACAGGGTTGTAATGAATGTAATCAAGATGTTTATACAGATCATCTTCATCCTTGATTGTATGTTCCCAATATCGTCTTTGCCACACACCTTTTTCTTTTTTATTAATTTTGCTTTCAGTTAAATACTCTTTTATATTTTCTATTTCTTTTTCATCAATATTTTTCGAGAAATAATATTTTATTGATTTTATTATGCTTGGATATTCTTGTATGTTTTTCGGCTTTATTATCATATGTATATGATCAGGTAAAATCACAATTCCGAACAGTTCGAACTTGTATTTTTGTTTTGCTCTTTTAAAACTACTCCTCAGTAAATCTATATTCCTTATCAACAAAGGGTTACGGTGAAATGAGACCATGGTTATAAATACATAGCTATTTTCTTGATATGCTCTTCGATAATTTGACATTTTTTGTCTTTATTCCGTGAATTTATTATTTATTTAAGCTTAAAATTTGTAGGGTGGGTTTTAACCCACCCTACAGGACTGTAGACATATTAAACTTCTCCTTATTCTTTTATATTCTAAACAACTAAAAACTTATGGTATAAAAAGCTCTGCTGTTTTAGCAGCTTTTTTATCTTTATAACCCCATAACAAGTATGCGGTATGGGTATATCCACCTATAAATAATACATTTCCGTTTTTTAATAACGTAGCTGTATATTGATAACGTTTTTCGTTCATGTCAGCTGAAGGTAAAATTCTGTTTAATTTAGGATTATATAATTCTGCTTTAACTACAGGCGTATAAAATCTCATAAATCCACTTATCAAATAATTATTTGTTATTAAAACATTTCCGTTTTTTAATAAAATAGTTTTATAACAGAGATCACTCAAGTTGTATTTATCTATATACTTTGTTATCTTTTTTTCATTTGGTACAGAAAACACATTCTGAGATTGTGGATCAAAAATTAAACCGTTTCCTAAGTCTTTGCCTATGATAAGTATTTTTTGATTATTCAGCATAATTGCGGAACCGATATAATTTTTATTTATGGCAGGTATGTACTGTCTGCTAAAGTTGTTATTCGCAGGATCATATATTACATTTGTATAATGTCCCAAAAAATTAATCTTACCGTCTTGTAATAAAACAGGACACTCGAAAAGTACATTAATAGTTATCTCAATTAAATTTTTATCTCTTGGTTCTATACAGTAAGATTTATTTACATAATAAGTATTATTATTTATCGGATTATATATTTCAGATTCATATACATCCTGGCTGTCTTGAGATCTGTTTTTGGCATAATTTCTTATCCAGCCTCTGTAAATCAACATTCTGTCGTCTTTCAACAACACAGCCCCGAAGTCATGTCTGGGTATCAGCATTCTGCTAACAAGCTTAAAGGTATTTGTTTTCGGGTCAAAGAGTTCTATGCCGTTATAGTCAAGTATGACAACTTGTCCGTTCTTCAGCAGAAACGCTCTAGAACCGGAATGATCTATATTAGTTCTATTTGTAAGCAGAATAAATTTATTTTGAACAGGATCGTAGACTTCGGCAGTTCTTAGTGCGTTTTTATCAATTTCAGGATCTCCCCCGACAATGAGAACCCTTCCGTCATTTAACAGTGTTGCCGTATGTCTTACCCTTGCTATATTCAAGTTTGGTGTTCTCACGAATACATTATATTTAGGCTTATTTGCGTTGAATACAACAGACGCGATGACACAAATCAGTATTAATACGATAAAAGCTAAAACATGTATTTTATTAATTTTATTCAAAAATTTCTTCATTATTCTTTCCTCTTACCCGATTTCAGTAGGGTGGGTTTTAACCCACCGGCATGTGAGTTTTAATTATCCCGTGAATTTATTGTTATGGGATTAGATTTATAGTTGGTGGGTTAAAACCCACCCTACAGTGCTTTAATATATTTGGCAGTGGTCATAAAATTAATAATGTCATCCTCAGCGAGTGAAACGAGCGTGAGGATCTGCCCAATTTGCAGATATAAGCATAAATCCCTTATTGTAGCAGCTTTAAGGCTTCTTCAAGAAGCTGTTTGTTGGTGCTTATAAGCTTATTTGCCATATCAAGCTGAACTTTAGCCTGTTGGAAATAACTAATATCAGCTTTCATATCAACGTTTGAAGATTCAAGAAGCCATCCTCTGACTTCTCCTCTGCCGATAACCGGTTTTCCCGAAGCTTCATTCTCAATATAATAGCCTTCTTTAACCTGTGTCATTTCCGCGGGGTTATGGAAATTCATAATCGACATTTTGTATAAAGGAACTTTTATTTTGCCTTTGTCGGCTTTGCCGTAGATAACGCCGTCGCCTTTTATTTCAAATTCTTCGTATTTTCCGAGGTATTTGCCGTTGCTGGGATCAATCCAGAGTTTTATGTCTGTAGTGGGAATTTGGGCAAGATTATCATCTGCTCTCGCGGCGTTAGGATCGTTTACTCCCGCCTGAACTTCGCCTTTGTCGTTTAAAATATACCCCTGAACGTTATATCCTTCTTTTGACTTATACACGCCTTCTCCGTCAAAAGTAAATTCGCCGAGACGCGTGTATAAAATCTTTCCGTCGGGTCTTTTGGTCACAAAAAATCCCTGCCCTTCCAGATAAACGTTTTCCGGCGAAGTTCCCGGCATGGATTTGCCCTGAAAGGTTTTTACCCTGATTTCGTCCAGAGTGGCTCCATTCATGAAAGATTTAAATGTTCCTTGAGTTTCTCTATAACCCGGAGTATAAACGTTACTCAGGTTTACTGCAATTTGATCCATCCAGTCCTTGGTTATTCGCTGGGTATTAATGGCTGTTACAAAGGAATCGTTCATTGATTGCCTCCTTTATTTTGTCTTTTATCATTATTTTTAGAATTATCTTTGTAAGAAATCGCTTCATAGGGGATGCCTTCTGAATCAAACTTGTCTTTAAGACCGGGGATATTGCTTTTAAGGATATATTCCATAGCTTTATCATTGGAAATAAACTCTGCTATAAGTTTTCCGTCATTATGCATTTTTAATATAACGGAAGAATTCCCGTTAAAATCAAGCCTGACAGGTTTTTGAGCTTTGAAAGAATATTCAATTAAGTTAAACAAACCTTTTGACACATCAAAACTCTTGTAAGAAACCTGATTGTTTTGATTTTGGACTGCAAAAATCGCCTGAAAGTTTTGATTATTCAAATTATTCAAAGTCATAGAAGGATTTTCAAGGCAGGCTCTCAAAAAAGTAATATCTTCTTTTTTAAAATTATCTAAATTTATGTTTATATCCTTATCAAAAGCTTTTAATCCTTCTTTTTTACGCATAAAAAGCTTTATATCATCAATTTTATCGATCTTTACAGGAATATTTTCTTTTTCAGCAAGTTTTTTAAGGGCTTTTGAGGCTTCTGTGTTTTTTTCTTGCGGAATTAAAGCTTGAACATTTTGTTGTTCTTCGGCAATAATCTTTTTATCTTCGTCAAGTTCTTGAAGATATGCTTCAAAATCAGGCAGGTCAGTATTAAAGGAAAAAGAGTTTGTGCTGTTAAGCCTATTATTTCCTTGAATTGGAATATTTTCTTCAATTTTGGATTTAATTTCCATTTTCAAGCATTCCTTCCGTTTCGTCTTCTTCAAGTTGTTCCCTAATTTTTTCCTGCATTTTTGCGTAGTGTTTTTGCCCTGCAACCTCGTTGAGTATTTTCATTTCAGCTTGTTTTTCTTCTTTTTTGTACTGCTCGAGCATTTTTTCCTTATGTTTTTCAAGAACTTTTACTGCTTTTTCAAGTTCTGCCAGTTTTTCTTTTTCTTCGTTAAGCCTGTCTATCGCTTCCTGTTTTTTGATTTCTAGTTGGGCGATTATCTCGTCAAGGTGCTTTATATAGTTGTCATAATTCTCCATAAGCGTGTGGTGTGCGGTATAAATGGTTTTACGCAGGAGCGCTACGCTGTTTTTATTTTTGTCTATTTCCGCCTGAATCCTCTGGACTTCTTTTTGGGCTTCTATTACGACATTAAGTTGTTCATCCCGTTTTTGTATTCTGTATTTGAGGACTTTGTCCAGTCTGTATTTAAAAGGCACTTTAAGTTCCCGATTTTATAATACTAGTTCTATTGTGGGGAAAATTTTATATTTCTATAACCTCTATTAAGAGGAATTACACTATATACATGAGAATTTAATGATTTTTTTTATGAAGTCAAGGAAAGGAGAGAGCGAAACGGGAATTACCCGTTTCGCTCTCTCCTTTCCTTGTAGGGAGGTGCGGGTTTGAGTCCCCTTTGATTGTTCTCAGATGCATTATAACATTTTAGAAAAATCAGTTTATTTATTAGCAGGTGGTTAAGTAGTTTATTTAGTTAGTGATTTAAAACTCCCTGGAATCATGAGGATAAAGCGTTTTGGCGCGGAGATACGCCAGACTTTTGCGCGGGATAGTCCAGATTTATGTTAAAGATAAGCCAGACTCAGAAGATTGTTTATAGTTGGTGGGTTTTAACCCACCCTACAGAACTTTTGTTTTAGCAAGACAACTTCTAAATTTAAGATGATTTTTTGATATACTATGGGGAGAGAACTTACAAAGGAAACCAAAATGTTTGAAGTAAAAGTCGAAGCGCATTTTTCAGCGGCGCATCATCTGCTTAATTATGACGGGAAATGCGAAAATCCCCACGGACATAACTGGAAAGTCGAAGTTTACGCGCAGGGCGAAGAGCTTGATCAATCAGGAATGTTAATTGATTTTACAATCTTGAAGAAAGAGTTGAACTGTATTCTCGACATACTGGATCATCATGACTTGAATACTCTCGAAGAACTTCAAGGCATAAGTCCCAGTAGCGAAAATATCGCAAAATTTATTTATATAGAAACTAAAAAGAAATTTCCTCAAATTACAAAAGTTTGTGTGTGGGAAACCGAAAGAGCAAGAGCAACTTATTGGGAATAAAAATATAAAGCAGTTGCTTGACTAAAATCAAGCAACTGCTTTATCCCTGTGACAGAAGGGTTATAGAGATACTGTTTTTATTTCAGCAACTTCTGCGGTTTGATTAAGGGTTTCAGCAAATTGAGAGAGTCTTTTTAAATCTTTAACTTCGCTGTGAGAGAGAAATCTTTCGGGATTGATAAGGATAAGAAGCCTATCCTGCAATTTGCCGACACCCCACAGAAAATCCGCATCGTCTTCCATATCAACAGGCGGAGGAACAATATCTTCTGTTTTAAGATGAATAACTTCCGATACGGCATCTACAATCAGTCCAATGATTTCGTGTTCGACATCAAGAACCATAATCCTTGAATCGTTTTCATTGCAGTTATTTTTAACATCAAGACTGAATTTTTTTCTGCCGTCAATAACAGGAATGATGCGACCCCTGAGGTTTATCACGCCTTCCACGAATGACGGGGTTTTAGGAAGTTTTGTCGCCTGTCGAACCATTATTATTTCCTGAACATTTGTTATTGGAACGGCATATTCTTCTTTTCCCAGCTGAAATATAATCAGCTGTATTTCTTTTTGATCTGTAAATTCTTTTATCATTTATTATTTATCTCCTTTTAGTTTTCAGGTGTCATTGCGAGGAGGGCTGATAGCCCGACGTGGCAATCTATAAAGAGCAAAATTGTTTTGGATTGCTTCGTCGATTCACTCCTCGCAATGACATCAGCCGTTTATACAATTACCTATATTTTGAATATAGACACTTGTTTTGTAAGCACTTCTGCAACACCTGCGAGGGTTTGGGCACTTGCGCTTATTTCTTCAAGGCTTGCTGTTTGTTCTTCGGTGATACTTGAAATTTCTTCTGCGCTTGCTGCGGTTTCTTCTGTTATTGCGGATATGTTTTCCATCATTTTAACCATATTATCAGCATTTGTTGACAATATTTGAGAGTCTTTAGCTATAGTTACAGCGCTTAAGTTCACGTTTTCGGATACGTGGTTGAGTTGTTCAAGCAGTTCTCCTGTTTCTTGAACTATTTTAACCCCTTCCTCTATTTTTACAACGGCGCTTTCAGTTGCAGCTACTGATTGACCGACTTTTGTCTGAATTTCTTTAATCATTCCTGTAATATTTGCAGTAGCGCCGCCTGCTTGACCTGCCAGTTTTTTAACTTCTTCCGCGACAACAGCAAATCCTTTTCCGTGTTCGCCTGCTCTGGCTGCTTCTATCGCTGCGTTAAGAGCTAACAGGTTTGTTTGTCCGGCTATTCCTTTAATAAGTTCTGTTATTTCTCCAATATTTTCACTTAATTTTTTCAAATCACCTATATCATTAGCAATATTGCCTGTAGCTGTTTTTATTTCAAGCATTTTATCAGCGGCGAGTTTTGCATTTTTAGAACCTTGTGTTGAAGATTTTTTTGCTTCTTCTGTCGCTTTAGCTCCTTCATTGGCATTTTGGGTTATTTGTTGAATTGCTTGTGTCATTTTATTAACATTTTCAAGGCTTAAATTTATATTATTCGCCATTTCCTGAGTGCCTTGAGCTAACTGAGTTGTGCTGTTAGCGGTCTGCTGCGCTCCTTGAGCTGTTTGTTCCGAGGATGCGCTCATTTCTTCCGAATTTGCGGAAATATCTTCTGCTGATTGAGCTACTGCCCCTACGAGTCCTTTCAAAGTTGCAACCGTTGCATTTAATGCTTGCGCAAGAACTCCTATTTCATCTTTTGCATTGTTGTCTACATTTTTAACTCTTAAATTGCCTTCTGCTACTTCTTTTAAATTCGCTACAACTTGTTCTACAGGTTTTACAAGCATGTTTGCTATAATCAATCCTATTGATACTGCTGTTAAAACAGCTAAAATTATTACTGAAATTATTATTGTCGTTGCGATAACAGCATCTTTATCTGCCTGATCATGCGCTTTTTCAGCAGTTTTTTGATTGTATTCGGCTATATTTTTTAAATGCACATTAGTATCATCCAGCAATGCTTTGTTCTTCGAAAAATAAATATAAGCTTTTTCCGGTTGACCATTTTTTATCATTTCAAGTACAGCTGTTCTAACTGTTCTATATTTTGCAAGTTCTTCTTTTAAATCTGCAAGTTGTTCTTTTTCATACGTATCTAATTTTATTTTTTCATAATTTTCAACATCTTTATTAAATTTATCTGCCCTAATTTTAATATCCTCAAGATATTTTTCGTGTTGAGATTTATCTTTTGTTAACATCAATGCCAACATATTGGTTTCATTGGCTCTAATATGAGTTCTGCAGTCGTTTAACCAGGCTATAGGCAAAAGTCTGTCATTATACAATGAAGACATTTCACTTGCTGTTTTTTGAGTAAAATAATAACCCGCAAATCCTACCAGACCAATAAATACAACACAAAGACTAATCAAAACCAGAAGCTTTTGAATAATTTTTAAATTTTTTAACCAATTCATGCTATTTTTTCCCTTTCTGTCACTCTGTAATGAAAACCAAATTTGTTTTTGTCGACAATTTGTAATATATTTTTACGAATTATTTGATTATATTTCTTTTATTAAAAAAACAAAAATATTTAATAAAACTTAACAAGCGTTCGTCAAAGCTTTTAATCGCAAGGGATACAAATAGTATATATTGTGCTTTGTAATTTTTAAAAAAATTAATATTTATTTAAGAATTCTCTTAATAAAATTAAATTAAAATCTTTTCATAGCTCGTTCTATGTCTCTTTTTACGGATTTTTGGGCAATATCATCACGTTTATCATGAAGTTTTTTCCCTTTTGCAATACCGATTTCAACTTTTGCCCATCCTCCGGAAATATACATCTTTAGCGGAACTAAAGTTTCCCCTGTTCCTTTCATTTTATCGGTCAATTTTCTGATTTCGGCTTTTTTAAGAAGAAGTTTTCTTTTTCTTTCAGGGTCATGATTATAAATATTGCCCATTTCATACGGGCTGATATGCATTTTATAAAGCCATACCTCGCCTTTTTCAATTTTTGCGAAGCTGTCTTTCAAATTAACTCTGCCCGCGCGGACTGATTTTATTTCTGTGCCTGTTAAAACAATTCCAGCCTCATATTTTTCCAGAATATTATATTCATGAAAAGCTTTTTTGTTCGATGCGGCGACTTTTTCCTGTTTGTTTTTAGTCAATGCAGTTCACCTGAAAATTTAAGTCAATCATTATCTTAGCAAGCTATAAGTTCTTTATCAAATTGTTTTATATAAAGAAATATTTAGTTTAATAAAGTTTTGTTAACATGAATTTTTCATGAAAAAAATCATGTCAAATTCAGGCATGGCATGATATTCAACCTTTTGTTTAGTAATGTAATAATTGTACAAACATTTGTTGAGTTTTTAATCTTTGTGTATATAATTTTAATACGGGAAGATTAATTAAGACTTATTAACTATAAATTCATCTCATAAAGTATTAATCCCCGAAAAAAATGGCGAAGTGGAATCTTAAAGCCAGAAAAACGGCATACATTAAAAGCCGAGTCTTTAAGAATTAAGCTTATTAACAAACGAAATAAATAGTATGGTTGGTAATTGTGGTTTTGGGAGATAGTTTCGTGCATAGATGTAGGGATTTAGGAAGGGTTGCGTCTGTCAGAAGATGGACAAAAGCAGCAGTTGATTGTTATCAGAGAGGGTGTTCCTGTACAGGTTGTTATTACAGCGAATTTTTCAATGGAAGTCCTCAAAAATGTCAGATGAAAGCAACTGTTCTCGAGCTTGTCAGAGTTCTTGGAAAGCCTAACAGCGTTGAAGAAAAAGAATCTGTTATTCAGTAAATAAGGCTTTCAAGATAATCTACGACTCTTTTTTCAAGATTTACATTAAACATGGCGTTTATTTCTTTTATGAAGAAACAAGGGCTTGTTACGTTTATTTCTATTAGTTTTTCGTCCATAACATCAAGCCCGACAAGATACAAGCCGTCTTCTTTAAGTTTTGACGAAAGTCTATCGCCGATTTCTCTTTCTTTGTGGCTTAAATCAGTTTTTTTGAAGAATTCATCGTCGTGAGTATTGAATTTAAAATCTTCTTTGCCGGAAAGTTTTGTTATACATTCATCATAAACTTCTCCGCCTATCATGATAATTCTTTTATCCTGATTCATGGCGTTTTTTAGATATTCCTGAACTATTACGGGCGTTCCTCCGCTGTTTGTTTCGGAATCAATTATTGTATTAAGGTTTTTGTCGCCTTTTTTAAGGTAATAAACACCTTTCCCGAAGCATCTGTTAAGCGGTTTCAGCACTGCTTCTTCGTGTTCATTCGCAAAATCCCTGATTAAACTTATATTTGAAGTCGTAATACTCTTTGGCGTCAGGTCAGGAAAGTTGTTTATATAAAGCTTTTCATTTGCTGATCTTATTCCTTGCGGGTTATTTACAACTCTTGCCTTTGATTTATCGACAAAATCCAGAATATAAGTCGCGAAAATATACTCCATAGTTACGGGAGGGTCGGGTCTGAACAAAATTAAGTTAAAATCATTTAAACAGGCGGTAAAGTTTTTCTTATCATAAACCATATCTTGTTTTTCTCCGCTGTTTATCAGCGAAGTCTTATACAAATAAGCTTTCGGTTTGTTTTCATCCAAAAAAAGTTTGTCCATTGTTGTAATGCAGACTTCAAAACCTCTTTCAAGGCTTTCTTTAATTAGCCAGAAGGAAGTTACGAGCTCATTAATCTCGAAATATTTGAATTCAATTTTATCAATTACAAAAACTATTCTCATTTTTGAATTTTATCAAGTTGGAAATTGTTTATCAAATTTATTTTTTTTAGAGTACTTTTTGTTCTTCATAGAAGGGTTTGCCACCCTTCACCCGCCTTCATTTTCTTTTGATGCAAAAGAAAACGAAGCAAAAGAAAACTTTAGCCCACACAAGCTCCTATATTTCTGGCTTGCTTATGATTTTGGCTTACAGTTGTTTAATGCCCGTAACTCGCCTGCAAGGCAGGCTCAAACAAGACGGGCTGGCATTTAGTTGCAAGCCGAAATATTACGAAGCTTTCGCTAATGGGCACACGAATGACCGATGGGGGAGTTCGAGGGGGCTTGTCCCCTTGACTCGCGTGTCGTGTTTCGTAGTTTTTGGCGAACGGGTATAAAAGTCTATAGCCCATTGTTTGAGGGGCTTGCCCCGAGTTTGGGCGTGCATGGAATAAAGTCTACAAACACCAGTGAGGCTAAAAAACAAGAAACTTAATTTAAAGTTTTTTCTTTGGGTTACCGTTTCTTTTTTGCAGTAAAAAAGAAATGGTAACTGGCTGGCTTTAGCCAGACATACTAAAATAAAACAAAAAATTTTAACTTCTCAAATACTTCAGCATTTTTTGAATATCATCATCAGGCTCAAGTTCAATCACCATTTGTTTCTGGTCAGACGGTCTGAAAAAAGTTAATTTATAAGCCTGAAGCGCTTGTCCATGAAGATTAATCTTTAAATTATCCCCGCCGTATAGAGGATCGGCTGCTACAGGATGATTCTTGCTCGAAAAATGAACTCGTATCTGGTGAGTGCGTCCTGTTTCCAGCGTGGCTTCAATAAAAGTGAACTTGTCGAATCTTTCAAGGACTTTCCAATGAGTTACAGCGTTTTTACCGCCATCTACAATTCCCATTTTATGCCTTTGGGTGGGATGTCTATCTATGGGAGCGTTTATAGTTCCTTCATCAGGGCTTATAACTCCATGAAGAACAGCTAAATATTGTCGTTTAGCTGTTTTTGTTTTTATCTGCTCTGATAAAAACTGATGCGCAAAGTCGTTTTTAGCTATCATCAACAGTCCCGAAGTATCTCTGTCAAGCCTGTGAAGGATTCCCGGTCGCATAATTCCGTTTATGCCTGACAAATTATCTTTGCAATGAAACAAAAGAGCATTTACGAGTGTGTGTTCTCGTTCTATGGAAGTTGGATGAGTCAGCATTCCGGCAGGTTTGTTCACTACCAGCATGTCTTTATCTTCGTAACGGACATCGAGAGGAATATTTTCAGCTTCCAGCTCAAGAGGCTTTGCTTCAGGAATTTTTATGCAGACTTCATCGCCGTATTTTAATCTATATGAGTTTTTAGAGATTTTTTGATTAACAAGGACGGCTTTTTCGTCTTTAATAAGCTGCTGAACTCTGGTTCTGGTAAGCTCTGGCACTAAATTTGCCACGAAAATATCCAGCCTTGAGCCTGTTTCATCTAAGTCAACTTCAAGGTTTATTATTTTGGAGATTTTGTGTGTATTTTCAGTCATTTGTTTTATAAAATCAGCTTTTTATCTCTGCTTGTTGTGAATTATCATTAGAAGCAAAGAGTATATAGATTATAAGAAGAGCTGCACCGCAATTAATGGACATATCAGCAATATTAAAAATAGGGAAGTTAACAAAATCAAGTCTTATAAAGTCAAGAACATATCCTAAGCTTAGTCTGTCAATAAAATTCCCTATAGTTCCTCCGAGAACAAGTCCCCATGCAACTGTATTAAGAAAATTTTGTGATTTATAAGTCTTGACTAAATATACAGAGATTGAAATAATTACAAATACTGAAAATATTGCAAGATACAAAGTTTTATTTCAATCT
>Ga0209417_1004452_pt1 | contig 16722 bp, 11 predicted proteins | sample RifGroF2_FD_184002 | JGI IMG/M metagenome (GOLD analysis project Ga0209417, IMG submission 184002) | Groundwater microbial communities from Rifle, Colorado, USA - Groundwater F2 (SPAdes) (version 2) | ecosystem: Environmental > Aquatic > Deep subsurface > Groundwater | place: Rifle, Colorado... | reverse complement strand
GGCCACACGCGGCAGACCACCGGTGATATCACGGGTTTTCGAGGTTTCACGCGGCAGGCGGGCAATCACGTCACCAGCCTTCACTTCAACCCCGTTCTCGATGTTGATGATCGCGTCGATCATCATCGGGTAGAACGCTTCCGTCCCATTGGGAAGCTTGACCGGCTTGCCCTTCTTGTCATGCAGGACAATCCGCGGCTTCAGGGAATTTCCCTTGGTCTGCTGGCGCCAATCGGTGACAACCTTGGAAACAATCCCGGTCGCCTCGTCCATGACTTCACGAACCGTCATGCCTTCCAGCAGATCCTCATAACGAACAACACCGCTGACTTCCGTGATGATGGCAAGTGTGTAGGGATCCCATTCCGCAAGCTTCTGTCCCTTGACAACCTGTGCTCCGTCTTCCACCAGCAGGCGCGCCCCGTATGACAGGCGATGGCGGGCCTTCTCGATACCGTTTCCGTCCACAAGGGCCAGCTCGGTGTTCCGGCTCATCACAATGGCAACATTGGCGCTGTTTATGACCACATTCTTGTTGTTGATCACAACCTTTGCATCAAACGCCGATTCAATGGCGGACTGTTCGGCACCACGTTGCGCAACGCCACCGATATGGAAGGTACGCATGGTAAGCTGGGTTCCCGGTTCGCCAATCGACTGCGCCGCCATGACGCCCACCGCTTCGCCGACATTGACCATCGTGCCGCGGGCAAGGTCGCGCCCATAGCACTTCGCGCAAACGCCATCACGGCTTTCGCAGGTCAGGACCGAACGAATGAGAAGGGAATCAACCCCTGCCCGTTCAATCGCAGCCGCCATCGGTTCATCAATGAGGGTGCCGGCTGGTGTCACCATCTCGCCCGAAAGGGGATCAAGGACATCAACGGCCGTGGTACGGCCAACGATACGCTCCGAAAGCGGAACCAGAACATCGGCGCCATCAATCACGGCCTTCATGGTCAGGCCACGAACCGAGCCGCAATCATGCTCGACAATGATCGCATCCTGCGCCACATCGACAAGGCGACGGGTCAGGTAACCGGAATTGGCGGTCTTGAGCGCCGTATCCGCAAGGCCCTTGCGCGCGCCGTGGGTCGAGTTGAAGTATTCAAGAACGGTCAGGCCTTCCTTGAAGTTCGAGATAATCGGCGTTTCAATGATTTCGCCCGAGGGCTTGGCCATCAGGCCACGCATGGCGGCCAGCTGACGGATCTGGTCAGTTGAACCACGCGCACCGGAATGCGCCATCATGTAAACCGAATTCACGCCCTTCTTGGGATCCGGCTGGCTCATGATTTTCATCATTTCATCACGGACAGCATCCGTGCAGGCCGACCAGGTGTCCACAACCTTGTTGTACTTTTCGCCCCAGGTGATGAGACCGTCCTGGTACTGCTGCTCGTATTCGCGCACCTTGGCTTCGGCATCCCCCACCAGCTTGACCTTGGCCTTCGGAATGATGAGGTCATCCTTGCCGAACGAAATGCCGGCATGGCAGGCATACTTGAACCCGATTCCCATCACGCGGTCACAGAAAATGACAGTTTCCTTCTGGCCACAGTGACGATAGACGATGTCGATGATGTTGGTCACTTCCTTCTTGGTAATGACCTTGTTCACCAGGCTGAATGGAACGTTCGGGTGCTTGGGAAGCACTTCGGCCAGAATCATGCGACCAGGCGTGGTTTCCACAATTTCACGGGAATATGTACCATCCGGCATTGTCCTCTCAAGACGCGCCTTGATCTTGGTCTGGAGATTGACAGCCTTGCTTTCCAGGGCATGGTGGATTTCCGCCATGCTGCCCAGCACCGAGCCTTCGCCCGGCTGGCCATCAATGGCCGAGGTAATGAAGTAAAGACCCAGAATGATGTCCTGCGACGGCACAATGATCGGCTTGCCATCGCTTGGCTTGAGGATGTTGTTGGTGGACATCATCAGCACGCGGGCTTCCAGCTGCGCCTCAATCGAGAGCGGCACATGGACAGCCATCTGGTCACCGTCAAAGTCGGCATTGAACGCAGTGCAAACCAGCGGATGCAACTGGATGGCCTTGCCCTCGATGAGGACAGGCTCAAACGCCTGGATGCCCAGACGGTGCAGCGTTGGCGCACGGTTGAGCAGAACCGGATGCTCGCGGATAACCTCTTCGAGGATATCCCAGACTTCCGGACGTTCCTTTTCAACAATCCGCTTGGCAGCCTTGATGGTGGTGGAGTGTCCGTAAAGTTCCAGCTTGTTGTAGATGAAGGGCTTGAAAAGTTCGAGCGCCATCTTCTTCGGCAGGCCACACTGGTGGAGCTTGAGCTCCGGTCCAACAACAATGACCGAACGGCCGGAATAGTCAACGCGCTTGCCCAGAAGGTTCTGGCGGAAGCGTCCCTGCTTGCCCTTGAGCATGTCGGAGAGTGACTTCAGAGGACGCTTGTTGGCGCCTGTGATGACCCGGCCACGGCGGCCATTGTCAAACAGGGCATCAACGGCTTCCTGCAGCATGCGCTTTTCGTTGCGGATGATGATGTCCGGCGCGCGCAGCTCCATCAGCCTCTTGAGGCGATTGTTGCGGTTGATCACGCGGCGGTAGAGGTCATTGAGGTCGGACGTGGCAAAACGGCCACCATCCAGCGGAACCAGCGGACGCAGTTCCGGCGGGATGACCGGGATCACATCCAGGATCATCCACTCCGGACGGCAACCGGATTCCAGGAAGGCTTCAACCATCTTCAGGCGCTTGATGATCTTCTTGCGCCGGGTTTCCGAATTTGTCTCTTTCAGCTCGGCATGCAGCTTTGCTTTTTCTTCCGGAAGGTTGATATGTGCGAGGATTTCCTTGATCGCTTCTGCGCCAATACCGGCCCGGAAACTCTCATCGCCATATTCCTCCTGCGCGCGGACATAATCATCCTCACTCAGGATCTGCATGGCCTTGAGAGGGGTCAGGCCCGGCTCGATCACCACATAATTTTCGAAATACAGGATCTTTTCGAGATCCTTGAGCATGATGTCGGAAATCACGCTGATCCGGCTGGGCAGAGACTTCAGGAACCAGATGTGCGCCACCGGCGCGGCCAGTTCGATGTGCCCCATGCGGTCACGCCGGACCTTGGACAGGGTGACTTCAACGCCGCACTTTTCGCACACGACGCCCTTGAATTTCATGCGCTTGTACTTGCCGCAAAGGCATTCATAATCCTTGATCGGGCCAAAGATCTTGGCGCAGAAAAGCCCCTCACGTTCCGGCTTGAATGTCCGGTAATTGATGGTTTCCGGCTTCTTGATCTCGCCGAAGGACCACGAGCGGATCTGCTCCGGACTCGCGATGGAGATCCGGATATGGTCAAAGCTGATCGGACTTGCTGTCTGACCCAACACCTGCATCATCTGGTTCATGGACACTTCTCCGGACTATTAGTACGTGTTCTGCTTGAGATCGACATTGAGGCCGAGCGACTTCATTTCCTTGATCAGGACGTTGAAGGACTCAGGAATGCCGATTTCAAAGGTGTTCTCGCCGCGCACGATCGATTCGTAGGCCTTTGTACGGCCTGCGACGTCGTCCGACTTCACGGTGAGGATTTCCTGCAGCGTGTAGGCTGCGCCATAAGCTTCAAGCGCCCACACTTCCATTTCCCCGAAGCGCTGGCCGCCAAACTGCGCCTTGCCACCCAGCGGTTGCTGGGTCACCAGGCTGTAGGGACCAATCGAACGGGCGTGAATCTTTTCATCCACAAGATGGTGCAGCTTGAGCATGTAGATATACCCAACCGTCACCGGCCTCAGGAACGCATCCCCCGTACGGCCATCGGTGAGAATCACCTGGCCTGACGTATCAAGCCCCGCAAGGTCGAGCATGTCGTTGATTTCCTTTTCCGTCGCACCGTCAAAAACGGGCGTCGCAAACGGAATGCCGCCACGCAGGCCATCGGAGAAGGCAACGAAATCATCATCGTTGTACTTTCCAGGTTCCTGCTTGTAATCCCTGTCGCCAAGAATGGTCTTGATCTTGCTGCGCAGGTTTTCAATTTTCCCTGCCGCTTCTTCGCCGCGCAGCTTGGTGGCCGCGATGGCATCCACCATCTCGCCGATCTGCCGGCCGAGGCTGGCCGAAGCCCACCCCAGATGCGTTTCAAGAATCTGTCCCACATTCATGCGGCTTGGAACGCCAAGCGGATTGAGCACGAGGTCCACCGGACGCCCGTCATCCAGATAAGGCATGTCTTCCACTGGAACAATGCGCGACACGACACCCTTGTTGCCATGACGTCCGGCCATCTTGTCGCCGGGCTGCAGCTTGCGCTTGGTGGCCACAAAAACCTTGACCATCTTCATCACGCCCGGAGACATTTCGTCGCCGCGCTGCACCTTTTCCACCTTGTTCTCGAAACGGGCCTGGAGTTCTTCCACCTGCTGGTCGAAGGTCTTGCCCATTGCCTCAATGGTTTCCATGACCTTTTCCGAAGTCACGGCAACATCACGCCACTTGGCGCGCGGCAGTGCAAGGATCATGGCTTCATCCAGAACCTTGCCCTTGCCGATCTCGCCGATCTTCTGGGTCGTTTCCTGGCCAATGAGCATGCTCTTCAGGATTTCGTGGAAGCCGCCTTCAATGATGCGCTTCTCGTCATCGCGATCAAGGGCCAGGCGTTCAATTTCCAGACGTTCGATCTGCATCGCACGCTGGTCCTTTTCCACGCCACGGCGCGAGAACACGCGAACATCGACAATCGTTCCGCTAATGCCAGGAGGCACGCGCAGCGAGGTGTCCTTGACGTCCGACGCCTTTTCACCAAAGATCGCCCGAAGGAGCTTTTCTTCCGGTGTCATCGGGGTTTCGCCCTTCGGCGTCACCTTGCCCACCAGAATGTCACCCGCCTTGACCTCGGCGCCAATGTAAACGATGCCGGCTTCATCAAGGTTCTTGAGCGCTTCTTCGCCGACATTCGGGATGTCACGCGTAATTTCTTCCTGACCAAGCTTGGTGTCGCGCGCCATCACCTCGAATTCCTCGATGTGGATGGAGGTAAACACGTCATCGCGGACGATGCGCTCGGAAATCAGAATCGAATCCTCAAAGTTGTAGCCGTTCCATGGCATGAACGCGCACAGCACGTTCCGCCCAAGTGCCAGTTCGCCCATGCTGGTGGACGGGCCATCGGCGATGATATCGCCCTTGACCACCATATTCCCCACATTCACCAGCGGACGCTGCGTGATGCAGGTGCTCTGGTTGGAGCGCTGGAACTTGCGCAGCTTGTAAATGTCAACCGTCGGATCGCCAGGATTGAGGTCTTCCGTCGCCCGCACAACAATGCGGGTGGCATCCACCTGGTCAACAACGCCGCTGCGCCGCGCGGCAATCGCCGCACCGCTGTCCTGCGCCACGTTGGCTTCCATGCCGGTTCCCACCAGCGGCGCATCCACCTGGATCAGCGGAACCGCCTGACGCTGCATGTTCGCACCCATGAGGGCGCGATTGGAATCGTCATTTTCAAGGAACGGAATGAGTGCAGCCGCCACAGACACGATCTGCTTCGGCGACACGTCGATGAACTGGATGAATTCCGGCTTGGACATGATGTAGTCATTCCGGCAGCGGCAAGACACCATATCGGTGGCAAAACGCCCATCCTTGTCCAGCTCGGCATTGGCCTGCGCAATGGTGTATTTGGATTCCACCATGGCCGTCATGTACACGACCTCGTCGGTCACAACCCCATCCACAACGCGGCGGTACGGACTTTCGATGAAGCCATACTTGTCCACCTGCGCATAGGTCGCAAGGCTGTTGATCAGGCCGATGTTCGCACCTTCAGGCGTTTCAATCGGGCAGATGCGGCCATAATGGGTGGGATGCACGTCACGCACTTCAAGACCTGCGCGTTCACGCGTCAAACCGCCCGGCCCAAGCGCTGACATGCGGCGCTTGTGGGTGACTTCGGCCAACGGATTGTTCTGGTCCATGAACTGGGACAACTGTGAAGAACCAAAGAACTCACGCACCGAAGCCGCAGCCGGCTTGGCGTTGATGAGGTCATGCGGCATCACGTTTTCAATGTCCACAGAGCTCATGCGCTCACGGATCGCACGTTCCATGCGCAACAAACCGATTCGGAACTGGTTTTCCATCAGTTCGCCGACCGAACGGACACGGCGGTTGCCGAGATTGTCGATGTCGTCAATCTCGCCACGGCCATCCTTCAGCTCGACCATGATCTTCACGATGGAAAGAATGTCTTCCTTCCGCAGGATACGCAGCTGGTCATCGGTTTCAAAGCCAAGGCGCGCATTCATTTTCACGCGGCCAACCGAAGACAGGTCATAGCGCTCGTTGTCAAAGAACAGGCCTTCAAACAGGGCTTCCGCCGTTTCGTGCGTGGGCGGCTCGCCCGGACGCATGACACGGTAGATGTCAATCAGCGCATCCTCGCGGGTCGCATTGCGATCAGCCGCCAGGGTGTTGCGGATGTACGGGCCCACATTGACATGGTCGATCGCCAGACAGGGCAATTCTTCAATCTTTGCCTTGTCCACCTTCTTGAGGATTTCCTCCGTGATCTCGTCACCGGCCTCAATCAGGACTTCGCCCGTCTTTTCATCAATGATGTCGCAGGCCAGATAGCGCCCGACCAGGTCAACCGCCTGAACAAGCTGCTGCTTGATCGTGACATCCTTCAGCTTGCGCGGAGTGAGCTTGGTTTCCGCAGGGAAAACCACGTCGCCGGTTTCCGCGTCCACCAGATCACGCACCAGTTTGATGCCCTTCATGCGGGCCGCGTCAAACGGTGTCTGCCACCCCTTCTTGCTGCGGGTGAACATGAGGGTTTCGTAGAATGTCGAAAGGATTTCCTCGCGCGACATGCCGTTGATCATCATGCGATCCGGCTCACGGCCTTCCGCCTTGCACTGGGCAAGGTAAGCTTCTGTCTCTTTCGAAGGGAGCGCATAAAGCAGGGACGTCACCGGCAATTTGCGGCGACGGTCGATGCGGACATTCACAATGTCCTTGGCATCAAATTCAAAATCGAGCCAGGAGCCGCGATAGGGAATGATGCGCGCAGAAAACAGGTATTTCCCGGAAGAGTGGGACTTTCCACCATCATGCCCGAAAAACACGCCAGGACTGCGATGCATCTGGGAGACGATCACGCGCTCTGTGCCATTGATGACAAACGTGCCATTCTCGGTCATGAGCGGCATGTCCACCATGTAGACATCCTGTTCCTTGATGTCGCGGATGGAACGGATCCCTGTGCCTTCGTCGATGTCAAACACCGAAAGACGCAGGGTTACCTTCATCGGCGCGGCATAGGTCAGGTCGCGCTGCTGGCATTCCACAACGTCGAACTTCGGCGTTTCAAACTCGTATTTCACGAAATCGAGCTCGGCCCGGCCCGAAAAATCCCGCACGGGGAAAATCGACCGGACAGCTTCCTGCAGTCCGGCATTCTCGCGTTTATCCGCGGAAACCTCCATCTGCAGGAATTTTTCATAGGAACTGCGCTGCACCTCGATCAGGTTCGGAATCTTCAGAACCTCAGGAATGCGCCCAAAACTTTTCCGGATACGCTTGCGACCGGTGTACGATGTCGTCTTGGCCTTGGCCATGGATGCTCCTCACAAGCTCTCGCAACCCAAAGAAATCCCGCAAATTGCCCTTGGATTTCCCTGCCAGGAAACCAAGTCCCGCCTTGCGGGCGCGGAAATCAAAAATACTAACAACGCCCCTCGGCGAACTCCCTTTTCGGGGAGCTCGCCGGTGGCGTTCTTATAGGCTTTTCAGCCTAAACGTCAACCGCGAGATTACTTGACCTCGACGGTGGCGCCAGCAGCTTCAAGCTGCTTCTTGATCTTCTCGGCTTCATCCTTCGACACGCCTTCCTTGACGGCCTTCGGAGCAGCTTCAACAAGATCCTTGGCTTCCTTGAGGCCCAGGCCGGTGATCACGCGAACTTCCTTGATCGCATTGATCTTGTTCGCGCCGGCATCCTTCAGGATCACGGTGAACTCGGTCTGTTCTTCAGCAACAGCGGCACCGGCACCGGCAACGGCGGCAACAGCCACCGGAGCAGCGGCGGAAACGCCCCACTTTTCTTCCAGCATCTTTGAAAGCTCAGCAGCTTCAAGGACAGTCAGCTTGGACAGTTCGTCTACAATCTTGGCAAGATCAGCCATTTTGGTTTCTCCAGATTTGAACTTCTATAAACAGTGACTTTACGCAGCCGGCTTTTCGGCATAGGCCTTGACAACGCGCGCCAACTGGCCAGCCGGGGCCTGCACAACGCCGGCGATACGTGTCGCCGGAGTGTTGAGCATACCCAGAAGCTTGGCCCGCAGCTCGTCCAGGGACGGCAGCTTGGCAAGTGCTTCAACGCCTTTGACATCGAGGGTCTGGCCATTCAGCGAACCGCCGAGGATCACGAGTTTTTCGTTCCCCTTGGCAAATTCCGCCGCAACCTTGGCCGCCGCAACCGGGTCCTGCGATGTCGCAATGACCGTCGGTCCGGTGAACAGGTCGGACAGATTCTCGAACTTCGTGCCTTTGAGCGCAATCTGCGTAAGCCGGTTCTTGGCGACTTTAACGCCTGCTCCCGCAAGCAGCATCTTCCGCCGCAGTTCAGTCACCTCGCTGACCGTCATCCCGGAATAATGGGCGACGACAACAAGGCCGCTGTCTGCGAACATCTGCTGCAATGCAGAAACAACTTCGGCTTTTTGCGTGCGATTCACGGATTCGTCTCCGTTGCTCTAGTTGTTCGGCCTTTCCGGAAAACGTCCCGGAAAAACCTGTTGCACGTGGATACGGCATCCCGGTTTCCCGATCTGCCACACCCGGCTAAATCCTGCCCTCGAAGTTCGACCCATCCAAAAGGCGCAAGCCCTTCAATTGGTTTTCACTCCCATCTATGCGGGGCTTTCTTGTTTAAGCTTCTGGTTTCCCAAAAGCCCCCGCAGTCTCGGACAGGTAGGAAGAACCGGCCGGAGCCCGTTCCCCCCACACCCGGCTTTTCCCCGAAAGGAAAGGCCGGGAAACTCAAAAACTCACTTCGCCAGCGCGTCCGAAATATCGAGGCCAACACTTGGCCCCATGGTGGACGTCAGGGTGATCTTCTTGATGAAGGTTCCCTTGCTGCCAGACGGCTTGGCATGTGAAACCGCCGAAATGAACGCGCGGATATTTTCCACCAGCGCCTTTTCAGCAAAACTTGCCTTGCCAACACCTGCATGGACAATACCGGCCTTCTCGGCACGGTATTCCACGGCACCGCCCTTGGCTGCCTTCACGGCTTCCGCCACATTCAGGGTTACCGTACCCAGCTTCGGGTTCGGCATCAGGCCACGTGGCCCGAGAACCTTGCCGAGTCGCCCCACGAGGCCCATCATGTCCGGCGTTGCGATGCAACGGTCAAAATCCATTTTGCCGGCGAGAATCTCTTCGCCAAACTCTTCCGCGCCAACCAGGTCGGCCCCGGCAGCCTTGGCTTCATCGGCCTTGGCGCCCTTGGCAAACACGGCCACGCGAATCGTCTTGCCCGTGCCATTCGGCAACTGGACCATCCCACGGACGGCCTGATCGGACTGACGGGGATCAACACCAAGATTCATCGCAATTTCGATGGTTTCATCGAACTTGGCAGTGGCCGCGCCCTTGATGGCCGCAACCGCTTCATCAACCGTCATCAGATTCTTTTTGTCGAACGCCTGAGCGGCCTTTACATATCGCTTGCCCATCTGCTTCACTCCACCACTTCGAGGCCCATCGAGCGAGCGGAACCGACGATCATGCGTGCGGCTGCCTCAACATCGTTGGCGTTCAAATCCTGCATCTTCTTCTCGGCGATCTCACGCACCTGCGTCATGGTCACCTTGCCGACGATCGCTTTTCCGGTCGTCGAAGCACCCTTTTCAAGGCCGGCGGCCTTGAGCAGGAAGTAGCTCACAGGGGGGGTCTTGGTTTCAAAACTGAATGTGCGATCCGCATAAACCGTGATCACGACCGGAATCGGCGTACCGGCTTCAATGGTCTGCGTCTTGGCGTTGAACGCCTTGCAGAATTCCATGATGTTCAAGCCACGCTGCCCCAGCGCCGGACCGATTGGCGGGGACGGGTTGGCCTTGCCTGCAGGAACCTGCAACTTGATGTATCCAACAATTTTCTTTGCCATTTTTTCCTACTCCTAGATCCGGTCCGGAAAGAACCGGAAGGATGCGCGGTTTTGTGGTTCCTGCCCCATGGTCTTTGGAGCCATCGCCTCCCGCGCGACCTGAAACGTCCGGAATGGACGCCTCACACCTTTTCAACCTGGCTATACTCCAGATCGACATTCGTTGGCCGACCGAAGATCGACACAGACACCTTCAGGCGCGCATGTTCCTCATCGACGTCCTCAACCGTTCCATTGAACGAGGCAAACGGGCCATCTGAAACCCTGACTTGCTCGCCAATTTCAAAATGAATGGTCGTGCGCGGACGCTCGACCCCTTCCTGAACCTGGTGCAGGATGCGCTGCGCTTCGGATTCCGAAATTGCAACAGGCTTTCCGCCAGATCCCAGAAACCCGGTAACCTTCTGCGTATCCCGCACAAGATGCCAGGTCTGGTCGTTCAGGTCCATCTTCACCAGCACATAGCCGGGGAAAAACTTGCGTTCCGATTCGATCTTCTTGCCATGCCGCATTTCAACGACATCCTCGGTCGGAACCAGGACAGCTTCAAACTTGTCCTTCAGGTTCTGCTTGACGATCTTTTCCTCGATCGCTTCGGCAACCTTTTTCTCGAAACCGGAATAAACGTGGACAACATACCAGCGTGCGGTCATGTGCTCAGGCTCCCATGCCAAGGAGGGTGCGGACGATGGCGTTCATCACCGCATCGGCTACGAAAAGGAATACGGATGCAAGAATCACCATCACGAACACCATGAGGGTGGTCGTCTGCGTTTCCTTGCGGTTTGGCCACGTTACGCGCGCAGCCTCCGTCTTCACTTCCTGTACAAACTTCTGCGGATTGAAACCTGCCATGACAGCTCATTTACCTTCACGGTTACGCGTTTCGTCAAAACCAGCCAGCCAGCGCCAAAAAATGGCAGGAGTGGAGGGGATCGAACCCCCAACCCCCGGTTTTGGAGACCGGTGCTCTACCAATTGAGCTACACTCCTAAATGGCCTTTTGCAACCCCTTCTTCCTTTTGATGGTTTGCCCCGGGTCATCCAAAGATGCCCAGGGCATACCAAATCAACAGGAAAAGAAGCTTTTACTTCTCGATACCGGCAACAACGCCGGCGCCGACGGTACGGCCACCTTCACGGATGGCAAAACGCAAGCCTTCGTCCATCGCGATCGGCGAAATCAGCTCGACTTCCATCGAGACGTTGTCGCCTGGCATCACCATCTGAACGTTCTCCGGCAGCGTCACAATACCCGTCACGTCTGTCGTCCGGAAATAAAACTGCGGACGGTAGTTCGTGAAAAACGGCGTATGACGTCCGCCTTCTTCCTTCGTCAGGATGTACGCTTCCGCCTTGAACTTCTTGTGCGGCGTAATCGTCCCCGGCTTCGCCAGAACCTGACCACGCTCAACTTCGTCACGCTTCGTGCCACGCAGCAGGCAACCAACGTTGTCTCCCGCTTCTCCAGAATCCAGAAGCTTCCGGAACATCTCAACGCCCGTCACAACCGTCTTCAGCGTGTCCTTCAGGCCAACGATCTCGATTTCTTCGTTCACCTTGATGATGCCGCGCTCAATGCGACCCGTCACAACCGTCCCGCGCCCGGAAATCGAGAACACGTCCTCAACCGGCATCAGAAACGGCTTGTCCTTCGGACGATCCGGCGTCGGAATGTAGCTGTCAACCGCATCCATCAGTGCCAGAATCGCTTCACGGCCCAGCTTCGGATCTCCGTCTTCCAGCGCCACAAGCGCCGATCCCTTGATTATCGGAATCTCGTCCCCGGGGAAACCATAGCTCTTCAGAAGATCGCGCACTTCCAGCTCAACCAGGTCAAGCAGCTCCGCGTCATCAACCATGTCGCACTTGTTCATGAACACAACCATCGCAGGAACGCCAACCTGGCGCGCCAGAAGAATGTGCTCGCGCGTCTGCGGCATCGGACCGTCAGCCGCCGACACAACCAGAATCGCTCCGTCCATCTGCGCCGCACCCGTGATCATGTTCTTCACATAATCCGCGTGGCCCGGGCAGTCCACATGCGCATAATGACGCTTCGCCGTCTCATATTCCACATGCGCCGTCGAAATCGTGATCCCGCGCGCCTTCTCTTCCGGCGCCTTGTCAATCTGGTCGTACGCCGTGAATTTCGCTCCACCGGTTTCCGCCAAAATCTTCGTGATCGCAGCCGTCAGCGACGTCTTCCCATGGTCAACGTGCCCAATCGTCCCTACGTTCACATGCGGCTTCGACCGCACAAATTTCTCTTTCGACATGGTCTTTGCTCCTTACAACTTTCCTAAACGGGTGGCGCTTACTTCATCTTGCTGCAGACGTCGTCCACAATCGATGGCGGCACGGGTTCATAATGATGGAATTCCATCGTGTACTGCGCACGCCCCTGGCTCATGGAACGCAACGTATTCACGTAACCAAACATGGTGGACAGCGGAACCTGCGCATCAATCACGCGGGCATTGCCACGCTGATCCATGCCTGTCACCTGGCCACGGCGGCTATTGAGGTCACCGATGATATCGCCCATGTATTCTTCAGGCGTCACAACCTCAACCTTCATCACCGGCTCAAGAAGAACCGGATGCGCCTTCTGCATGCCTTCACGGAAGGCTGCACGGGCAGCAATTTCAAACGCCATGGTCGAAGAATCGACGTCATGATAGGCACCATCCGTCAGTTCAATCTTGAAGTCCACGCAAGGGAAACCAGCGAGAACGCCCGTATCCTTGGCGGAATTCAGTCCCTTGACAACGCCCGGAATGTATTCCTTTGGAACCGTACCACCAACAACCTTGCTCTCAAACAGGTAACCGGATCCGGGTTCGGTCGGGGTGAAGACGAGGATGATGCGGGCAAACTGGCCAGAACCACCGCTCTGCTTCTTGTGCGTATAATCAATTTCCGTCTTGCGGCCAATCGTTTCACGATAGGCAACCTGCGGGGCACCGATGTTGGCCTCCACCTTGAACTCGCGCTTCATGCGGTCCACGATGATGTCGAGATGGAGTTCACCCATCCCCTTGATGATGGTCTGACCGCTTTCCTGGTTCACGCCAACGCGGAAGGACGGATCCTCAACCGCAAGACGCTGCAGGGCGAGACTCATCTTTTCCTGGTCGGCCTTGGACTTCGGTTCCACGGCGATCTCGATGACCGGATCCGGGAATTCCATCTTTTCCAGCAACACAGGCTTGTTGACATCGCACAGGGTATCACCGGTGGTGGTATCCTTGAGTCCAACGATAGCCACGATGTCGCCCGCATAAGCGGTCTTGATTTCCTGGCGGTTGTTGGCATGCATGAGAAGCATGCGGCCAATGCGCTCGCGATTGTCCTTGCTTGAATTCAGCACATAAGAACCGGATTCCAGCGTGCCTGAATAGATGCGCACGAAGGTGAGTGAGCCCACGAACGGGTCATTCATGATCTTGAACGCAAGACCGGAGAACGGCTCTTCATCCTTGGGATTACGAAGCATTTCTTCTTCGGTCCCGATCTTGGTGCCCTTGGTGGCGCCAACATCGACCGGCGACGGCAGATAATCGACAACCGCATCCAGAAGGGGCTGAACGCCCTTGTTCTTGAACGCCGTACCACAGAGAACCGGAACAAACGTATTGGTAATCGTCCCCTTGCGGATGCACTTCTTGAGAGTGGCCAGGTCCGGCTCGTTCCCCTCAAGATAGGCTTCCATAGCGGAATCGTCCATTTCCACCGCGATCTCGATCAGTTCACGATGCGCTTCTTCCGCACGGGACTTCAGATCTGCCGGGATTTCCTCTTCATAGAATTCGGCACCCAGGTTTTCAGACTTCCAGAGGATCGCCTTCATCTTGAGGAGGTCAATGACCCCCGCAAATTCTGCTTCGGAACCAATCGGCAGCTGGAGAACCAGCGCACGCGCCCCAAGGCGGTCCTTGATCATGCTGACGGTCCGGTCAAAATTGGCTCCGGTCCGGTCCATCTTGTTGACAAAGCACATGCGCGGAACGCCGTACTTGTCTGCCTGGCGCCACACGGTTTCCGACTGGGGCTCCACACCGGCAACACTATCGAACACCGTCACGGCACCATCCAGCACGCGCAGGGAACGTTCGACTTCAATCGTGAAATCCACGTGGCCCGGGGTGTCGATCAGGTTGACGCGGTGATCCTGCCAAAAGCAGGTTGTCGCCGCCGAAGTGATGGTGATCCCACGTTCCTGTTCCTGCTCCATCCAGTCCATCGTCGCCGTGCCTTCATGCACTTCGCCGATTTTGTAGTTCTTGCCCGTATAAAACAGAATACGTTCGGAACAGGTCGTCTTACCGGCATCAATATGGGCCATGATGCCGATATTGCGGTAGTGTTCGATGGGAGTTTCACGTGTCATGGAACTTCAGCCTCTCAAATTCCCAATTACCAGCGATAGTGCGAGAAAGCCTTGTTGGCTTCAGCCATCTTGTGGGTGTCTTCCCGCTTCTTGATCGCCGCGCCACGCTGATTGACAGCATCAAGGAGCTCGGCGGCCAGACGGTCCGTCATGTTCTTTTCGCTGCGGCTGCGTGCGCTGCCGATAAGCCAGCGGAAAGCCAGCGCCTGCGCACGGTCCGGACGAACTTCGACCGGAACCTGGTAGGTGGCGCCACCAACCCGACGGGAGCGGACTTCGACAGACGGCTTCACATTGCCGATTGCCTCATGAAACTGGACCAGCGGATCCCCCTTCGTCTTCTCACGGATCCCCTCAAGGGCTCCATAAACGATGGCTTCCGCAGCCGACTTCTTGCCCTCATACATGAGGATGTTCATAAACTTGGCGAGAACCACGTCCCCGAATTTCGGGTCCGGCAGGACTTCTCGTTTTTCAGCGCGATGACGACGCGACATGGAAAGTCTCCTCAGCTCTTACTTGGGACGCTTGGCGCCGTACTTGGAACGGCTCTGTTTGCGATCCTTGACACCCTGCGTGTCAAGCACGCCACGGATGATGTGATACCGGACACCAGGAAGATCCTTGACGCGGCCGCCGCGGATCAGCACAACAGAGTGCTCCTGCAGGTTGTGGCCTTCACCAGGAATATAGCTGGTAACCTCGTAACCATGGGTCAAACGAACACGTGCCACCTTGCGGAGAGCCGAGTTCGGCTTCTTCGGTGTGGTCGTGTAAACACGGGTGCAAACCCCGCGACGCTGAGGACACTGCGACAGCGCAGGAACCTTGTTGCGTGCCTTGACGGCTTGCCGCGGCTTGCGAATCAGTTGGTTGATCGTCGGCATCAGAGCCCTTCTCTTCGCTTTCCTAATCCAGACCGGGACAATCCCGGAACAAAAAATCTCAGGCGAAAAACCTATGCTTCGCCCTTGATTCGACCTGCCTGACCCGGAAATGCGCTTTCCTGCTTTAGGAAAACCGCGCTTCCGCGCCAATTCTTGACCTTATGGAAACCGTGTCTAGGATGTGGACCTTCAAACGATTCTGGCCACGGGACCTACCACCGGTTCCCCTCAATTAGTGGGCGGACACTATACACGGAGAGCCTTGGCGTCAAGGCTTATTTCATACTTTTTTCACCCATTCCCCAAAAACAATTCGCCCGGAACCATAAAGGCCCGGGCGAACCGTTCATTATCAACACATTATGCAAGCTATGCGCTGGCTTCAGGGCTGGTATCCGCTGGAGGCAGGGCTGGCGTGGACGCAGCCTGCTGTGCCAGCAGGTCACGGTCACGATCTGCCGCCATCCGCTTCAGGCGGCCAACAACCGCCCCTGTTCCTGCCGGGATCAGGCGGCCAACAATCACGTTTTCCTTCAGTCCATTCAGCGTATCGGTCTTGCCATACACCGAGGCTTCCGTAAGAACGCGTGTCGTTTCCTGGAACGAAGCTGCCGAGATGAACGAGTTGGTCTGCAGCGACGCCTTGGTAATGCCCTGCAGGAGAGGACGAACCTGTGCCATCCGCCCCTTCTCGGCTTCAACCTTGCGGTTTTCAACATCCAGTTCACGGACATCCACCTGTTCACCAACGAGCAGGGTGGTATCGCCAGGATCCGTGACCTCAACCTTCTGCAGCATCTGGCGGACAATCACTTCAATGTGCTTGTCGTTGATCCTCACGCCCTGCAGACGGTAAACTTCCTGGATTTCCTTTGTCAGGTAATTGGAAAGCGCCTCAACGCCCATGACGCTCAGGATGTCCTGCGACACAGGAGCCCCATCGGTCAACGACTCACCCTTTGCAACGATCTCTCCTTCACGGACAATCATGTGCTTGCCCTTCGGGATGAGGTATTCGCGCGGCTCGGCACCTTCTTCGGCAGGAGTAATGATCACGCGGCGCTTGGCCTTGTAATCCTTCCCAAATTCAACCCGTCCGTCGATTTCCGAGATAATCGAGGCATCCTTCGGGCGCCGGGCTTCAAACAGCTCGGCCACACGCGGCAGACCACCGGTGATATCACGGGTTTTCGAGGTTTCACGCGGCAGGCGGGCAATCACGTCACCAGCCTTCACTTCAACCCCGTTCTCGATGTTGATGATCGCGTCGATCATCATC
>Ga0209417_1004450_pt1 | contig 16726 bp, 13 predicted proteins | sample RifGroF2_FD_184002 | JGI IMG/M metagenome (GOLD analysis project Ga0209417, IMG submission 184002) | Groundwater microbial communities from Rifle, Colorado, USA - Groundwater F2 (SPAdes) (version 2) | ecosystem: Environmental > Aquatic > Deep subsurface > Groundwater | place: Rifle, Colorado... | reverse complement strand
AGAAAGTCGCTGAAACGGCTATATAGCCACCCTGAGGATTTTTAATTAAGAATTCTTCTTTACTATGAAACAAACTGCTAGTCATATAGACATATTTTCCTTTTAGATAATAAGACGGATCAGACCAACCGAAGTAATCTAAATAGATCTTATTAATATCGTTATCATCAACCCAATTAGCAACACGCTTTAAATCTTGTCCCCAATCTAAATTCGAATCAACTACGTAGCGATAACCACCGGAAGGACCTCCGACCATTTGATTGAAATAAGTCAGGTAATATGGATATACACGCACAGCTTCCAGTAGATACCAACACAGCAGTAAACCGATCAATATACTGTAGCTTGCGAGAAGCTTCTTGCGATATTTAAAATAATCGAACACTCGTATTAATTGTCCGGACATTAAGATATAGACGAAGCCATAAGTCGGCAATAAATGCCGAACGCCAATATTAAGATGGGCATTAATACTTGTCAGCCAATAAATAGCAAGCCAGAGTAGCATAATAACTTCAGTAAGATGGCTTTTTATCCAATTATAGGCGCTACCAGACGCAGTCTTTTTAGTGAGGCCGAATAACAGCATTAACGAAATCAAAACCAAAGACCAGAACGCTAAGGGTTCCTTGATAAAATATACAATTGGAAAATAACTCCTAGTTCCAGTAAATGAGACTTGCCCAAAGAAATAAGTCTGATTACCGCCTGCATTTCTTTGAATAACCATCAATACTCCAAGAGCATATTCAGCCATAGGACGAATAATCGGTTTGTCTGAAGACCATATAACAATATCAGCAACCTTTCTTTGAATAGTTGGTTGACGCTGAGAGTTGTAGCCATAATCTTTAAGAATATCCATGGCGTCAGTCTTCTGAAGTTGTGGATTGTAGTGGCGTGTATGTAATGCATAAACCGGCCAGACGATAATGATATAGCCAAGGATTATGATTAAGCATGAACTTAGTAATGTTTTTGCGCCAATCTTAAAGTTTTTGTTCGCTAATCCCCACAAGATAGGGATTATAAGGAAGATAGGTATTACTAGAACTAAGGAAAATTTAGTAATCTGGGCAACGCCAAAGGCTATGGCGGCGATGAATAGATTTAATTTTGTCTGGTGACGGATAAATTTATCAAAGAAATAAAGACAAAAAAGCGTACCAAATAGTGCAGCCATATCGGTAGTAACTAAATGACCGTGAGCGATAACCGTTGGCGAAAATGAAAACAAAAATAAAGCAACTAGCGACGCTTTGTCGCCATATAATTTTCGTGTCCAACTGAATATTATTATTCCCGAGAAAATGAAAAATAGTAAGAGAGGTAATCTTGCAACAAGAGTGATGAGCTCAGCATTGTTACCCGAATTGAAGACAAGATTACGACCAAAATTCCACTGACCATGGATATCAGTCGGCCAATATCCAGGATGAGGCATAGAAAAGGCAGATTGATTAAGTCCAATTAGAGATAAAGAAAGACCGGCCAGATCTTTAGCCAATGGAGGATGCTCAGGGTTCATCTCATAGGTGCCTTTTTGTATATAAGAATACCCAGCGCCAATATGTGGTATTTCATCAACCACAGGAGCCTCATTTAGTGAACTAGTGATGCCTGTTACGATAGAAACGAAAATAATAAATCCGGCAATATATTTTGTTCTCATTATTAAATTATTAGCTTAAGATATCTCCAAAGTTCATGAAAGCTAACAGCTATCAACAGAACCCATAATGCGAAGAGTACAGAAGGTGCAAAATGACCATGAAACAATTTATGTTTGTCGGGATGAGTGGTATATTCCCAGTGATTAAGTTTATCAAAAATCCACCAGATACCTCGAGCTGCAAATATAAATATGACGGGTAATACGCCGATTATCGATGCTTGGCTTGGAGACGATGCAGATAAAAATCCAGGCATTAACATAAAAATAAACCAAGCAAAAATAAAAGTATGAGATGTTGAAAAATGCCCGTGCTTACGACTGAACCAATGAGCAAGTTCTCTGGCAAAGCCGATGATAAATAGAATGCAGATAGGCCAAGAGATGGGTGGCAATTGTGCGATATCAGGGCCACGCCCGACAATAATTGTAGGCATAAACATATTCAATGTCTCGGTGACATTTCTAGTTAAAGTAGAAAATACGTCTGATTTTGATAATATAGAGTCGGAAAGTATTGTAAGTATGGTATTTGAATTCTGCCAATTATTAAATCCTGCGGGTAGTAATATGATCAAAGCTGTTAAGAATAGAATCGTAAAACCCTGTAGTAATTTATTTCGTGCAAATTCATATTTTGAATATTCAAAATCTTTTTTAAGATATGACCAGTAATTCAAGAATAGAACAATTGTTATGGCTATAGACCATAAATTTGAATAACTAGTGTAAATACCCGCAGCTCCTAAAATTCCAGCAATTACAAAACTTCCAATATGGCTTTTTCTCATGCCATACCACATAAAGAAAAAAGTCCAAACAAAAATTGTCGGGATTAAAATATAAGTTAATCCAGATTGGGAGTAGGTTATATGCCACATAGAGACGGCCATTAAAAAACTGGCAATTGCGCCAATTTGCCAACTAAATAATTCTTTGACTAAAACATATAATCCAAGAATTCCAATAAGTCCGATAACTATACTAATAAACATGGAAATAAAGATATCTCCACTCATAAGGAAATTACTGTAGGGCAATAAGGGGTATTGAGATAGGTGAAAAAATCTAAAAAAGCCGGCGATGACCAGAATGAAAACAGATACAAAAAATTGTTTGTTTAACATCACTTTAATTTTAGCAAAACCTTAACGGAATAGCTTATAATTTTGTTGATAACCATATTGTAATAATCGGCATGATTATTTATGCTTAGTGCAACAATTAACTCAAATCTACATGGCGCCAGAAACAGCTAGATCGGGCGATCTAAAACCCGAATCATCATCGGTCGTAGAAAAGAAATCGGGCCCAGAGGCTTATCTTGAGGCGCTACAATCTAAAAAAGACGTCCTGGACGCTTTTTATGAAATGAATGCTTTTCGAAGAACAAGAGGTGCTGGAGATTTCACGCCAGACGACAAGGCGAAATACGGCATTCTTAAGCAGATCTGGATGGAGAAAAAGCGGCAAAATATAGATATTGTTGATCAATTAGATCCCGCAACTTTAAGTAAAATTCTTAGTTTTGGCATGGATGTACATTCTGTCGGAGCAGAGCTTACTTTGCTAAAATTTCAAAAAGATAGCTCAGTTGCCGTGGATTCAACTGAAACTGTCGATATGATACCGGCATCAGGGCTTGAAACGCCACCCCTTGTACCCCCGGCTCAATCCTCTCCGTCGCCTGACGCCCCTCTGGTCGCACCCCATTCTGTTTTTGAGCCTTCCATCCCAGCATTTAATGATGATGGTAGCATTGCGGAATCTAACTCAGGATTTTCGAGCGGTGTTTCTAAAAACGAATCAGTCTCGTCGGCTCCCTCTGTTGCTCCTGAGACAACACCACAGAACGTGAATTCCAATGAACGAGAATTGGCTCTTACGACTGAACGACTTAAAGAAAGAATGAAGAATGAGAAGATTGCCAATCTTAAAATTGAACTAGCCGAAGTTGGGCCCAAACTTGATCTTGAAAGATCAAAAATTTATGGTTCAGACATTGAAAGACGCGGTCAGGCCGCTGAAATTAAAGAACTTGAGAATAGGAAGAAAGAGATTGAAGCGGAGATTGAGCTTTTAGAAAAGGGTGCCTTGGGTGTATTTAGGGATCGGGTCGGATCTGCATATAGAAAAACAGTCGAAGCGATTAAGGGTGATCCAACCAAGAAAACAAAATGGGGATGGGTTAAAGAAAGATTAAAGGGTTTTGCCACGGCCGGAGTGTGGGAAGTTATTGTTGCTGAACGAGTTAGAGATAGCAGTAATTCTGGTTCAGGTACGTTTGAAGCAAGTAAGAATCAGGTTAATGTGGATAGAGCAGACACTGCCGACGAGACGGAAGACTATGCATGGAAATTACAACGAGAAGCAAAAAATAAGGGATCAACATTGGCCGAAATTGATAAAAAACATGAAGCTGATAATAATTTATTTATAGAAAATCAAGCGAACCAAGCCGTTGAAGATGTCATGAGTAGAGTCAAAAACGGAAAAGGAGAATCCGGTCAATACATGGATACACCAGAAAATCGTGCTGCAATTAAGGCTGAAGTTATTTCTGAATTAACTAAAATCAGGCAGGGGAAAGCCAGTAAATCTGAAGCTGAAATGCAGAAGTTTATTCGGGCTACTCTAGACGATAAATGGAGCCGCAGATATATTTATGCCGGAATAGAAGCCGTATTATTAGCTACAGGCGCGATCGTTGCTACGGTTGCGCTTACTCCAGAAACAATTGCCTTGCCAGCCTTACCCGGTCATCCAGAACTATTTAAGTCTATTCCGCCAGGGCTAGAGAGCCAGTATGTGAATATGAGCAATACTATTTGGGAGACCGTTAGTCATATGTTCCCTGGGGCATCGGATGCGGTTATTATGGCGAAGAGTAAAGTCCTAATGGCAACTAATCATATTTTTGAACCCGAGTGGGCTACCAAACTTCTTGGTGAAATTAGCTCTAGGGCATTACCTCAGGGATTATTACTTAAATTGCCTGCGGGCTTCATCAGCTAATATAAATAATTAATATTATCATGGAAGAAACATCACAAAATTTATTAGACCTTGCCGATAAAATCGGTGCTATGTTGGCAGAATCAGCCTTGAGCGACGATATTAAGGAACATCTGGCGGCAAATTTAGATAAACTGTCTGAGGAAAAATTAATCGCTCTATTTGATGGTTTTAGGGCTGAAGAAGAAGAGATGAGAAGAATTGCATTTGAGACGGAATTGTATCTAAAAGAACAGGAAAATTCCTGGAAAAAAGTGGAAGATGACCAAATATCCGCAGCGACGATTATTGGAGATAAATGGGTTGAGAAATTAAAATAATTTATGGCAGAAGGATCAAGAGAGTTTCAACAAGAAGAGATTGCTCAGCTTGAACGTCAGCTCCAGGAGAAGCGGGCGGCTTTGGGTCAATCGTCAGGGCCAGACAAAGAAGAAGCACCGCTTCAAAGAGAAATGGTGCACGAAATGGTCAAAGAAAAAATTCAAGAACATATATCTAGCTATCAGCCATTGTCGGTATCAAATTCTCAGAAAATCGCTTCGTCACAAACAAATGGACATACGCCGAGTTACACATTGCCGGAATTTAAAGATTTAGTACAAAATCTTATTAATATGGTTTTCAATTCAAGTATAAGCGAAGCCATCAAAGAAGTTGGTAAAACTAATAATATGGCCCTGATTGATGCTTTTCACGACGCTCTCACGGATGAATTATATAATACGTTGATTGAACGTAAGAAATTAGAAGCAGTTAAATAATGACAGGATTACTATCACCAATACTCTTGGCGGCTTATGCTATCGCTGTAGCGTTGATTTTTATTACCGGTCTAGTGCTAGTTAGCTCTCTTAGAACTCGTGGGAGTATTGCCAGGGCTCTTAATATGTCACTTTTTTCCGTAATCTTGCCCAGAGAATCGTCTGACGACAATCGACAACAAAAACCAGACAAAGAATTAATTTCGGTAATGGAACAACTTTATTCTTCTTTCACTAATATGCACGCAAGAGGATGGAATAAATTTGTTTATGGAGAGCCATATATATCATTAGAATTAGCCGTACATCAAATTGGCGAAGAAATTCATTTTTACGTTGGTGTTCCTAGGCATCTTGAAGATATTTTCGAGAAGCAGGTTCATGGTATTTATCCTTTTGCTGAAGTAATTAAAGTAAAAGACTATAATATTTTTAATCCTAGCGGTGTCCACGCTGCCGGGTACTTAATCTTGAAGGAAAATCCGATTTTACCTCTTAGGACTTACCAAAAATTAGAATCAGATCCACTTGGATCTATTTTGACCGCATTATCAAAATTAAATGAAGCTGGTGAAGGTGCTGCCATCCAGATATTAATCAGGCCATCAGATAGGAAAGAGATACCCAAATTAGCACAAAAAGTCGCAAAAGAAATGCAGAGTGGAAATAAATTTTCTTCCGCATTGTCGTTAGTCAAGAAGCCACAGAAAGAAAAGTCAGGTGATCAGCCAAAGATTCAAAAACCAGTTACACCTTTCGACGAAGAGATTATTAAAAGCATTCAGGCAAAGGCTACTAAACCTTTATTTGATACCAACATACGTGTTGTCGTTTCGGCTGGAGATCAAACAACTGCTGATCAATTATTTAACGAGATTCTTAGTAGCTTTGTTCCTCTTTCTGGCACCGAATTGAATAAGCTGAGTTTAGTTAGGGTGCGATATCGCCATCTCAAGAATCTTCTTTTTAATTATGCTTTTAGAATTTTCAACAATAATGAATCTACGCTCCTATCAAGCGAAGAGCTCACAAGTATGTATCATTTTCCCTTGGCGTCTACGATGGCTCCTAGAATAAAGTTTCTTAAATCAAAACCAGCCGAACCACCAGTGAGCTTGCCCCAAGAGGGAGTTATCCTGGGTGTTAATGTCTTTCGAGGACAAGAAACTGAAATAAGAATTCCTTACGAAGATCGTCGTCGGCATTTGTATATTATTGGTCAAACAGGAACGGGAAAAACAACCCTACTCAAGGCATTACTAAAACAGGATATTGAAAATGGTGAAGGGATTTGTCTTATTGACCCACATGGAGAATTCACGGAATTTGCGCTTGGCGTGGTGCCCAAGGAAAGGATTGATGACGTAATATATTTTGATCCTGGAGATATTTCTAGGCCCATGGGATTAAATATGCTCGAGGTAAATCCTGACCATCCAGAACAAAAATCTATGGTTATAGATGAGTTATTTGGTATTTTTGATAAATTATATGATCTTAAGACGACTGGCGGGCCAATGTTTGAAAAATATTTTAAAAATTCCGCCCTGTTGTTAATGGATGCACGTGAGTATGCCTATAAAAATAATTTACCAGATCAAGATAGCTATATACCCGTATTAGCTGACGTTAGCCGAGTGCTGGTTGACGATGCTTTCCGTGCAAAACTGTTAACCATGGAGATGAATCTACTCGTGAAACAATTTTGGCAATTGGAGGCAGAGAAGGCTGGCGGTGACCAAAGTTTGGCAAATATGGCGCCGTATATCTCGTCTAAAATTACATCTTTTGTTTATAACGAATTCTTGCGTCCGATTATCAATCAGCCCAAAAGTGCTTTTAATTTCAGAGAAGTCATGGATTCTCAGAAAATATTGATCGTTAATCTTTCAAAGGGTAAAATTGGAGATTTGAATGGTAACTTATTGGGCATGGTTATTGTCGGTAAACTATTAATGGCCGCATTGTCGCGTATTGATATTGATGAGAAAGACCGTAAAGACTTTTACTTATATATAGATGAGTTTCAGAATTTTACGACAGATAGTATTTCTGTTATTTTGGCCGAAGCCCGAAAGTATAGACTGGATTTAACGATCGCCCATCAATATATTAAACAACTTAAAGAATCCATTCGCGATGCGATATTTGGCAATGTTGGGTCAATGGCAGTTATGAGAATCGGTGCTGATGATGCAGAATATCTTAAAAATAAATTTGAACCAGTGTTTTCTCCTCAAGATCTAATGAATATCGACAATTTTAGTGCGTATGTGAGTCTGATAATGAATAATGTGATTCAAAGACCGTTCAATATTCGAATACAAAAAGAAATTGTGTTCGGAGCTGGCAATCCTGATTTGGCAAAATTAATCAGTAATGCTTCAAAACTTAAATACGGAAGACCCAGAGACGAAGTTGAGAGCGAAATTAATGCCAAATATGAGAGTAATACATCGGCAAAACCAAAAGTAGATTCAAACTCACCGTTTTAATTAAAACATACAATGACATTTACGAGAAAAGATTTAATTTTTTCTATCATAACGGGTTTTATAACTGGCGCGATAGCTTATGGCATATTTAAATATCTTCAAACTCCTGAATTTGGTGATTGGTCATATGCATGGTTGGTACTCATTATTCCGATTCTCTGGATAATCGGAGTCAATTTAGGATATTTTCTAGGAAGATGGTTTGGTTTTTTTAATCAGTTTGGTAAATTTGCAGCGATAGGATTTACCAATGCATCTGTTGATTTTGGGCTATTATATCTTTTTGTTGCTTATTTTGGCGTGGTGGCTGGTATCTGGTATCCTGTTGTAAAGGCAGTATCATTTATTGTTGCCACTTTGCATAGTTATATTTGGAACAAATATTGGGTATTTGGTGCTGGAGATTCCGGGAGGAGTGGTGGCGAATTTTTAAAGTTTATTTCCGTATCAGTGATGGCTTTAATAGTTAATGTTGCCGTGGCTACTTCTGTCGTTAATTGGGCGCACCCAATACTTAACATACAGCCTACTGGATGGGCCGGTTTCGGAGCGATTATTGGGTCAGCCGTAGCATTAATATTTAGCTTTACTGGCTTTCGATTGGCTGTTTTTGCTAAAGACTAATTTTAGCTTAAAACCACGATAAAACCGGGTATAACCCGGTTTTATCGTGGTCAGATCTATGCCTTTACATTTATATAGGAATTTGTTATAATATGATAGTTTTGTTAATACAATTATTGTCATGAATTTTATAAGCTCAAATAATATGTTCAATAAAAAAATAAGTGGAACTGTCTCTTTTGTAGTCCGCAGAAAATATACGGTCATTCTAACCCTCTTTGTGTTAATAATTGCTAGTTATCTAATATTTAAACCAAGTTCGTTATCTATTAGAACGGCATCAGTTTCAATGGGCCGTGTTGAGCAGATTATTTCAGCAACGGGTAGAGTTGAAAAAACAGATATGGCTGATTTGGCCTTTGATAGATCTGGTCGTGTAAATTGGGTGGGCGTTAAGGTTGGAGATAAGGTGAAATCTGGCCAGACTTTGGCCATGCTTGATTCGGGAGAACTGGGTGCCCAAAGAATGAACGCTGTTGCCAATCTAGATTCAGCTAAGGCAAAGATGAATCAGGTATTATCTGGCACTAGGCAAGAAGATCTCAATATTGCTCAAATTAATTACGACAATGCACTGAAGAATTTAAATAACGCTAAAACTAAGAATTCCCTAGATACAATTAGAAATGCCCTCAACAGCGCACTCAATGCTATGGTTAGCTATACCGATATTCAATATGTTTATTTTGTCGACAATTCAAATGACTCAACAATTATTGCTAATCAAAAAGAGGATATTCTCCAATATATTTTCGAAACACCTCAATTAGGAAGAACTAATTCCTGGTATTTTCTAAATTTAAAATCAGGCTTATTCGATAGCCTAAATAGGTTAGATCAAAATTATGACGCTGATCAAATTAAGTTACTTTTGAGTGATACAAAAACTGCATTATATAAAACCAAAGATGGTCTAGATATAATGTATTCAAAGACAAATGGCGTTGTCTCCACCGAAGCAGAAAAAATAAAGATATCTAATGCTAAAACTAGTATTTTATCTCAGATATCATCTTTGATCAGCCAAGAACAGGCCATTACTACAGCTGAGGCTAGTTTTAATAACGCTGAGGCTCAGCTAAATCTTAAAAAGGCTCCAGCTACAGAATTTGATATAGCTATGGCTACGGCCCAAGTAACGCAGGCCGAGGCTGGATTGGCGCTCATTCATGCTCAAATATCGAAAAATATGATCAGAGCGCCGATAAATGGAATAATCGCATCCTCTGATATTCAGAGGGGTGAAATTTCGACTCCTGGTAAGGTAATAATTACCATTTTGGGAGACTCAAACTATGAGATAACTGCGAATATTCCTGAGGCCGATATCGCTAGAGTCAGAGTAGGCAATACGGTCAAAGTAACCCTAGATGCGTTTGGTCAAGATGTAATTTGGCAGGCAAAAGTTATGAATATTTATCCATCTGAAAAAATGATTGAAGGAGTACCGACCTATGAAACAAAAATTCAATTTGACGCTAATGGTGATGAGAGAATTAAGACTGGTCTAACCGCTAATTTAGAGATAACTAATGCCATTAAAGACAATGTTCTAAATATACCGAGTCGATCAATCTACGAGAAAGATGGGCAGAAATTTGTTAAAGTTGTTGTCCAAAATGATGACAATATTGCCACAGCTAGGTTTGCAAATTTATCAGAGACTGTTGAAAATAAAAAAACTATTATTTATGAAGTGCCAATTATCGTGGGCTTAAAAGGTTCAGACGGTAAAACAGAAATCATATCCGGGATTGAAGAGGGCGATAAAATTTTGATTCAATAATTCGCCAAGGAATAAGACTTTTGAGAGTACGGAATATCTTTTACTAAAGATTTCCTCGTTCTCGAAAGCGATTCTAGTCGGGCTAAAGCACCGACTAAGAAACTTCGCTTAAAGACCAGTCGTCCTGCGAAAGCCTCTCAAAAGTCTTATTCCTTGGTTTTTAGTATATATTGTATTAATAGTGGAGCCCAGCCATATTGAAGAGGCTTACGGAGCTCGACGGAGCGAGTAAGAGGCGAAATCTCAGAAGAGATTTACGTCGTACTCTTCAATATGGCTGGGCGGAGCTAGTCTTTGCAGCATGGCATTAATTGAAGTTAAAAATTTAGAAAAGATATATATCGACGGCGATGTAAAAACTCCAGCTTTGAATGGCGTTGATTTAACAATCAATGAAGGTGAGTTTGTGGCTATTATCGGCGCTTCCGGATCTGGCAAGTCGACCTTGCTTCAAATATTGGGTGGTCTTGATAGGTCTTCTGGTGGAGCATATATTTTCAACGGTCATAATATAAACGATTATTCTGATGAGGATTTAGCTCATATTAGAAACAAGGAAATGGGCTTTGTTTTTCAGGCATTCAATTTATTGCCCAAATTGACAGTTTTGGAAAATGTTAAGTTACCTTTAATTTATGCTGAATTATCTGAAGGAGATAGAGATAAAAGGGCAAGAGCGATGGTTGATCTGGTTGCCTTAAGTGACAGAATAGATTTCAAAACAACAAAACTATCAGGCGGTCAGAAGCAAAGAGTAGCTATTGCCAGAGCCTTGGTTAATAACCCTAAGGTAATATTTGCCGACGAACCTACTGGTAGCCTAGACTCCAAATCTGGCGAAACGATTATGGCTTTTTTGCAAAAATTACATGAACAAGGAAATACAATTATTTTAGTTACGCATGAATCATACGTAGCCGAATCAGCAGAGAGGATTCTGCATATTAAAGATGGCCTGATTGACAGAGATGAGAAAGTTATAAATAGGCGATTGATATCAGAAGATGGCTTTCGTAAGTAATCTTTGGGTGATCTTATTTAATAATTTATGGAATTAAGAGATACGATAAAAATGGCGGCAGTTGGATTGTCAACGAATAAGACTCGTTCTGCCTTAACTATTCTCGGGATTGTTATCGGTATTACCTCTATTATTATCGTTATGTCTATGGGCCAGAGTGCTCAGAAATTAATTGTCGGTCAAGTAGAAAGTCTTGGGCCGACCAACATTTTTATTATTCCAGGCAAACAGCCAAAAGGTTTTAGTGATGGTGCAAGTACTATCATGCAGGACTCATTAAAAGAAAGAGATATTCAGTCTTTAAAGAAAAAAGAAAATATTCCTAATGCTACCGAGGTGTTAGCTATGGTTTTTTCGCCAGCCGTGATTTCATATGAATCGATAACTTATAGTTCCATGGTGTTAGGCGGTGGATCGGATTTAGCTAACTTATGGGATCTAAAGATGGCCAAGGGTGTTGAAATATCCGACGAAGACGTGGCTCAGAAAAGTAGCGTTGCCATCCTTGGCTCGAAAATAACTGAAGAGCTTTTCGGCTTAGCTGATCCTATCGGACAGAAGGTAAAAGTAAAAGATAGGTACTATAGAGTTATTGGCACACTTGAGCCTAAGGGCCAATCTCCTTTTGTTAATTTTGATGAAACTGTACTAATGCCTGTTTCTACCGTTCAGCAGTACGTTATGGGTATAAAGTATTATCAAAGAGTCGTAGTTGTAGCTGATACAGTAGATCATATTCCAGACGTGGTTAGTGATATCAAGGCAGTTTTAAGGGCTAATCATGATATTAGTAATTCCGAAGATGATGATTTCTTCGTACAGACACAAGCCGATCTGGCTAATACTATTGGAACTATTACCGATATTCTGACTATTTTGTTGGGTTCAGTGGCGGCCATATCTTTGATTGTTGGTGGTATTGGTATTATGAATATTATGTTTGTTTCAGTTACCGAAAGAACTCGCGAGATCGGTTTAAGAAAAGCCATAGGTGCAACCAACAAAGATATCCTAAGACAATTTCTGGTTGAGGCGGTTATTTTAACTGTAAGTGGGGGAATAGTCGGTATAATTTTGGGATCGTTATTTAGTTTTGTGGCAACAATTGCTATTAAACAATTTGCCGGGATTAATTTCCCATTTTCATTTTCGTATCTTGGGGCGTTTTTGGGGGTAACCGTCTCGAGTATAATTGGCTTTGTTTTTGGTATTTTCCCGGCTCGTAAAGCTGCTCAAAAGAGCCCTATCGAGGCTCTTAGATATGAATAATAGTGCTTGATTTGACATGTGGAGGAGTTGTTGTTACCATATCTTCGGATCTTAAAAATTGAAAGGATGGGTACTGAGATGCGAAGTATTCTTGTTGCTGCTTCTATGGCAATCGCCCTTACTTTATTTGAGGGTTTTCTTGAGGCTTGGTCTGGGTTTAAATTTCATCCGGCAAATTATGGATTTGTCACATATGTCCATGAGGCAGCAATTGTTATATTGGTGTTGATCTATTTTAAATTAAGAAAATAATCTGAGATAACTCAGGAAGTGATTATAAGAGGCTTGTGCCTCTTTTTTATGTCCAAATTTTATTTATCACAAATGAGTTTGCATTGAGGAGGAATGTAAGTTGGATCGGGCAGATCTTTATTGGAAACATTATCATTCGGAGAGATTAAGCTTGAAATATTGGTTACAATCGATTGGAGTAAACCGCTGTCTTGAGATTCTATGTTTTGTATCTGTATGGCGGTTGTCTTGGCGTTATTGGCAGTTTCCAGTAATTTAGTTAAATTTGTCTTATTCTTCTCTGATATGTTTGAAGATTTCAGAATATCGGGAGTGGTTTCGCCAATAAGCGCAATAATCGAATCAATCTCAGATGATAATTTCTCAGTGGCGATCTCTTTATTTGTTTTTGGATCGATGAACTCAGTAACCTTTGCCCTTAGACCATCAATACTTTTTGAGGGTGACAAAACATCACCAGATATTGTGGTAAATACGATTACTAATAATGCCAATAGTCCGATGAAATAGGCCATAATGACTAATTAGAGTCGCAGCTCTTAGATGTCACATGAACATGAGTTGCAGAAGAGCTTGAGCAGGCAACCTTGGTACCACTACTATTCTCGCAACGAGCATCTTTTGCTCCGCTTGTCATGGCGGCACCGATAATTCGATCTCCTAGAGATCCTCTCACGGCAAAATCTATGGCCAACGCGCCATCCTTTCCGGTTCTGCCGCCATAGTGGCATGAGTTTACAGCATGACTACATTTTCCACAAAATCTATTGCCGCGTGTGTAATTGCAATATTCGTAACTCTCATCAAACGTATACATTCTTCCAACGTTTACTCCTGATAATTTCGATTTGATGTCAGCAATTAAAGTATCAACTTCGGTGGAGTTTTTCCGAGGGTAAGGTTCATTATTCTGAGATGCTAGTGTCTGTAGATTCTGACAGCTAGTAGCGGCGCCTGTCCCATTAGTAGCTGTCGGCGGTACCGTCTTAATTCCTGGCAAAGTAAAAGATCCATTGATTAGGTCAGGATTTACGGTGTAAAGAATTAAATAAGCAGAGAGAAGGAGAATGGCACCTATGACAGCATTTTTAATAATATCCTGAGCTTTACTTATCTCGCCAGGATTACCTTGAGAAAAAAACCATTTAACTCCACCAAAGAAAATCATAACAAATACGGCAATACCAAGAATATATTTTGACCAGTTAAGGAAGAATACTAATAACTGATCTAATCCCATATAGCCTTCAGGGATTCCTGGCAGGGTACGAGGAGAAAAAAAGCGACCACCGGGAGTAATAGTTTCAGTCGTATTCCCGCTGTTGTTACACGTTTCTCCGCATAAGTCTACTCGCGCCGAATCGGCTGGAATGGTTTGAACACTAAGTCTACCCTGATCGGTAGCGTAGGCAACGATGAAGTTATTGTTAGAATAAATGACACTCATTGAGGCCGGTCCGCCATTTCCGCCGACTATAATTCCTTTTCTTTCGCCCCATGGTCTAATTACGGCAAAACACTTTTCTGGGGCTGGCGTGCAAGTTGAGCTTGCGATCCATGGTTCGCCATCTTTCATGACGATCTGGGGGATATATTCAGTTTGCCATGCAGTTGCTGTAAGATCGACATCTTGACCATCAGGAGTGATACCATGTATCGGTCCATAGCCTCCATAAACAATATATCCACCTCTCGTATCCATAGTGTGCAATGGGGTCGTAGTATCATAGGTGACAATTAGATCTTTTCCTTCCCAGGCACATATTGACGCATTATTGTTATCACAGGCATGAACAAGCATGTCTTCACTAATTGATAAAGCACCTCCGGGACCTTCATCAGTAAGAACAGCGCCGTCTTTAACTATCCGAGTAGTAGCTAAATACGATGCCCAATGACCATCTCTGGCAACGATTATATTTCCTGCGACTAAGTTGGGTTCATCGCTAGTACGTCGTGCTATCCAATCAGCAGTACTTACCTCATATCTAGCCATATCCTTGTTTGATAATTCACAAACAAATGATAATGTATCGGATTGTATCCATTGTCCGGCAATGCATCTTGCTCCAGAAGGTAATCCGGTAGGCTTCCTAAAATCCCAATTTTGTCCTGTGCTTATATCAGTAACCCAACTCTCTCCCCAGTTACCGTAGGCAATATATTTACCATCGGGTGATAAGGTTGGCCACCAACCGTTATTTGTTTTTGAGGGTACCCACGTAGAAGACGGTGTCGCATAAGAAATATCCTCGGCGGTTGCTGAAGTGCCGATTAAAATAGTGACAAGAACCAAACTAAGTAATAGGTAATGTTTTTTCATTGATTATTTTGTCGGCGGTACCGTCTTAATTCCTGGCAAAGTAAAAGATCCATTGATTAGGTCAGGATTTACGGTGTAAAGAATTAAATAAGCAGAGAGAAGGAGAATGGCACCTATGACAGCATTTTTAATAATATCCTGAGCTTTACTTATCTCGCCAGGATTACCTTGAGAAAAAAACCATTTAACTCCACCAAAGAAAATCATAACAAATACGGCAATACCAAGAATATATTTTGACCAGTTAAGGAAGAATACTAATAACTGATCTAATCCCATATAGCCTTCAGGGATTCCTGGCAGGGTACGTTCTGTGAAGGTAGAGCCGTCATCAATGGGTTGAGCATTTGATTCGCACTTGCACTCCTTACCACCGCCATCTGCCGTACAATTAAGAGGAATTAATCCAGCAAAGATAGTTTGCGAAGCTGATCCTACTGTCTTTTGAGGATTACCTTGAATTGCATCATATCTTTCCATCTTCGCATCGCCTTCCTTCCATAGAGCTATTATATCTCCAGTTGAAAGATTGTCGTTGCCATTTAAAACCTCAGCAGTTGCATTAAATCCTGTTGATTTTAATTTCGTCGCCACTAATACCAGGAAAGTCTTCGCATTTTCTTTTTTCCCATTTGCATCTTCTATGTTTAGAAGATTTGCAACACTTGGGTTTTCAGTTATTGTTGCGTCCATTGCATTCCTAAGCTCACTGGCATATTTTCCAATGGTTGGGCACTCTGATTCTGAGTCATCAGCAATGGCAAGTCCTATAAACGAAAAAGAAAAAATAATCGCTAGACTAGATAGAGAGTACTTTATCATATTAACCATTACCATAATTATATATAAGTAATCAGTCAAAGTCACTAATAATATCCACCGCTTTCGTAAAATGATATAATGATAATGATGAAAAAATCGAGATTTACACGGGGAGTTTACGTTGGAATTGTGGCAGTCTTGTTTTTTGTTACTCTATCTCAATCAATTTTTGCCGATACTCAGAGTGAGATATTAGATAGACAGAGACAAATAGATGAAATTCAAAGACAGATCGATGAATATCAGGGAATTATTGATAGTAGTCGTACTAAGTCAACAACTCTTCAAAACGAGATCTCTAAAATGAACGCTAAAATTAGCCAAATTCAATTGGAAATAAGGAGCTTGGCACTTTCAATCAATAAAACAGGTCTCGAAATAGGTGCGGCGGAAGTTCAAATTACTGACTCGGAGAATAAGATTGAAAAACATAAGTTAGCATTGGCACAATTTGTAAAACTGGTTAATAAAAACGACCAGATCACCTTGACGGAATTATTAATTGCCAATGCATCGTTATCAGATTTTTTTAATGCTCTAAATAGTGTTAAAACAACGCAGCAGAACTTAAAAGATTCCATAGTTGCAATTAGGGCATTAAAAAACGATCTAGAGATCAAAAAAACAGATTTAGAAGACAAGAAAGCCGAGCTAGAGCGCTCTAAGATAATGCAAGAAATGTC
>Ga0209417_1004447_pt1 | contig 16741 bp, 10 predicted proteins | sample RifGroF2_FD_184002 | JGI IMG/M metagenome (GOLD analysis project Ga0209417, IMG submission 184002) | Groundwater microbial communities from Rifle, Colorado, USA - Groundwater F2 (SPAdes) (version 2) | ecosystem: Environmental > Aquatic > Deep subsurface > Groundwater | place: Rifle, Colorado... | reverse complement strand
TCTCGCTCGTTTGAGTCATGTATGTCCAATACACTCCTCAAACTCGACTCGTTGCCGCCTAGCGGAAAATCCAAACTGCTCGAGTCTATTTGTGCTAACCCTGAAAACCTGTTTTCGTTTAGTATACAATCTATCGCGAATTATAACGCTGACTAAATTCCGCAGCTACGAAATATACTTATTTACGGCAAATTTTCGCCCATCCTCGAGGCGTAATGCGGTAAGTCTTTCTCCCCAAACACAACCAGTATCAAGTGCATAGACATTAGGTTCGTATACTTGCCCCGCTAAAGCTGCCCAATGACCAAAAATGATTTTATCTTTTTTGGTTTTGCGATTCGGCACCATATACCATGGCATAAATCCTGGCGGCTGCGTACCAATTTCTGCTTTACAGGTTAAATTTAAGCGACTGCCAGCATCACAAAATCTCATTCTGGTAAAACAATTGGTGATAAAACGCAATCTCTCCCAACCACTTAAATTTTCTGACCATTGTACAGGCTTATTACCTTCCATATGATATAAAAAATCCGCATATTTAGGACCACGCAAAATTTCCTCTACTTCGTGAGCATAACTTTGCGCTTCAACCAAACTCCATTCCGGTAAAATTCCAGCATGCACCATCACATACCCCAAAGAAACATCATAGTGTAAAAGTGGTTTTTGACGCAACCAAGCCAACAATTCCGTGCTATCTGGTGCGGATAGAATTACTTTCAGATGGGGGAAGTTGTTAAGCAAACGATTGTGATAATGAAGGTACAAAGCATACAATTCATGATTACCCAAAACAACTGTTGCCGCACTTCCTAAAAATTTAACAAAACGCAAAACCTCTAGCGATTGTGGGCCGCGATTGATTAAATCACCAACCAGCCAAAGTCGATCTTTTTCTGGATTAAAGGCAACCAAAGACAGGAGTTTCTGAAGCTCAGCGAAGCAACCATGTATATCGCCAATAGCGTAAGTAGACATCTTTGGAAATTTTGAATTATTAATTATTGCGTCACTTCGTGACGGTTTATTGCTTTATATGTAAATATAATTACCATATAAATCAATGCGTTATCTTTGGGTCTGGTAATATCTCAAAAAGTTACGGTATTATAATTGTGATTCCGTAGCCGCAGACTTTAGTCTGCGCTAAAATACGCGTTAAATCATACACGTATGCAATAATGTAGCCGCAAGCTAAAGCATGCGGCTACATAATCGTAATGCATGATACCCAAACTTTCTAGAGATATTAATAAATCTAAATTTTTTGCTCTTAATTTATCTAAATAACATCGCACAACGATTCATCAATTCAACATTTAAAATTTCCTAAGTTCTTTTCTCAATTTCAATAACGCATTTTCTTCTATTTGTCGAATGCGTTCTGCAGAAACATTGTATTTTACAGCCAATTCCTGCAAGGTGGATTTTTTAGCATTAAGCCAACGTTGTTGCAAAATATCAAGACTGCGCGCATCCAAAACCGATAAAGCCTCTCCCAAACCCTGTTCCTGAGTAAATTCCCAGTTGCTGTTTTCTAGCTGTTGCGCAGGATTGGCGCTACTTAAACTTTGATCCTCCAAATAATGCACTGGATTTTGTCCGCGTGATTCTTCTTCATCATCAGTAAACCCATCAAAGGAAACATCTTGGTTATTAAGGCGCATTTCCATACTAACAACATCCTGCGGCTTAACGTTAAGTTCTTTGGCAACAATATTAATTTCATCTTCGCTCAACCAGCCTAACCGTCCCAATTTTTTTGTCATCTTACGTAAGTTAAAAAATAATTTACGTTGCGCTTTGGTTGTTGCCATTCTGACAATCCGCCAATTACGTAAAACAAATTCGTGAATCTCAGCTTTAATCCAATGTACAGCAAAAGAAACTAAGCGTACACCCAATTTTGGATCAAATCTTTTTACCGCCTTCATCAATCCGATACTGCCTTCCTGAATCAAATCCGCCATTTGCAATCCATAGCTGACGTAGTTTCTTGCAACATGCACAACGAAACGCAAATGTGCCAAAACCAAACTTTGCGCTGCAGCTAAATCATTATTTTTATGAAATCTAACTGCCAAATCGTACTCTTCCTCCTTGGTCAACATAGGGATCTGATTCACCCAATGCGTATATGCCTCTATACTCCCCAAGGGAACGGCTCTTTCTAAAATTTGTAAACTTGTATTCATTTTATATGTATTAACGCCCAACCTTTTTATATTTTTTTATACAACTTTTTATTATAGCAGTTTTTTATAAAAATTCAATTCCACGCAGACAAACCACCCTATAACATATTGATAAAAAAGAATTTTTATAAAAAACCCTAACCTCTACATCTGCAAATACGTAACCTCAAGCCGTCACCGCAAGTATCGCAAACTAAATCTTGCAGCTACCACTTGTAACTGCAGATTGCAGTTACCGATTGCATACTTGGTGGAAAATTAAAATTTAAGTTGCTCAACAATCAGTCTGTATGTATAATGCCGCCTTATTTGCATTTGTAACGCAAGGCTTTTAGCTTATGCGTATTAAAAGAGGTTGTTATGGCTAAGATTTGTAAAGTTACCGGCAAGCGCCATCTAATTGGGCACACAGTGTCACACTCAAACATTAAAACCAAACGTCGTTTTAATGTTAATTTACAATGGCATCGTTTCTGGATTCCATCAGAAAAACGCTTCATCAGACTGCGTGTTTCGACCCAAGGTATCCGTATTATTGACAAGCTAGGCATCGAAAGTGTGCTGAAAAAACTTGAAAAATGGTCTGATGATATTGGTAATTAAAATAATTTCACAGGAAGTTAAATTCACAAGTCGACAGGCAGTCTACGAACCGAGAAATTGAATATTTTTTAAAACTTGGTCTATTTATCTAGACATTAGCAACCTAAAAATTTTTTAAGGTAATTAAGTATGGCTTCCAAAGCACGCGAAAAAATCAAATTAATCTCTACTGGTAAAAAACAAGACGGTCGCGTAACCGGTACGTTTTATACAAAAACTAAAAACAAAAGAACCAGTACAACAAAACTATCTTTGAAAAAATTCGATTCCAAAGCCTACAATATCGAGACTGGCAAATGCGGTATGCATGTTGTTTTCAAGGAAGGCAAAATTAAATAACATTTCTACAAGAATTTATGCAGCCGCAAGCCCGTAGCCGCAAGCTAAAGCTTGCGCCTCCATTATTGCATACGTATATGATTTAACTCGTATTTTAGCGCAGACTAAAGACCTGCAGTTACGTAATAATAATTATAATCCCCAAATTTTTAGAGATATTACAGTATTTCAAATAACACGTTGATTTATATAGCAATTCTATTCGCATAAAACAAAACACAGTGCAACGATTCATTAATTTAAATTTTATAATTTAAAATTTCCCACATGCCAGAATTACCTGAAGTAGAAACCATTTGCCGTGGCTTAGCAACGCAAATTTTGCAACAACCAATCTCCAAGGTTCTGATTCGCCAACCGCAATTACGCTGGGAAATTCCCAAAATAATAACCTCAATCTTGCCTGGTGTTTGCTTTCTGAGCATTACCAGACGCGGAAAATATTTACTTTTGGAGACCCAAACAGGTACATTAATTATCCACTTAGGGCTTACCGGTAATTTGCGTGTCCTGCCGGAAAATCACCCCTTTCAACCACACGAACACTTACGCATCTACTTTACCAGCAAAAAAGCCCTTTGTTTTATTGACCCACGTAGATTTGGCGCTTGCTTGTGGACGGAAAATGATTCATCTCTTCATCCACTCATTGCAAGCCTTGGACAAGAACCCCTAACGCCAGAATTTAACTGTGACCTTTTAGTAACTAAAATAAAAAACCGCAAAACACCGATCAAGCAATTATTAATGGACAGTCATATTGTCACGGGGATTGGCAATATTTATGCCAGTGAGGCTCTTTTTCTGGCTCGAATTCACCCTTTAACTCCCGCTAAAAATTTATCTAATGTCCATTGCACAACTCTAGTTACCGTAATTAAACAAGTTTTAAGTGCTGCCATAGAACAGGGCGGAACAACTATCCGCGACTACATCAACAGTGAAGGACAAAGCGGTCATTTTCAGCAAAAACTTAATGTCTATGGGCGCACCAAGCAACCATGCAAAAACTGCCAAACTCCCATCGAAGAAATACGTCTTGGGCAAAGAAGTACTTTTTATTGCCCCAAATGTCAACCTCTCCTGCAATCTCACTAATTTAAAATTTCATCACATAAGCTAATGCTTGCAGCTACGAGCATGCGAATCAAATTTATATACTCTTCGCATTTTGGTTTTCCGCGTTGTTGGCTTTCTCGCTCGTTTGAGTCATGTATATCCAATACACTCCTCAAACTCGACTCGTTGCCGCCTAGCGGAAAATTCAAACTGCTCGAGTCTATTTGTGCTACCCCTGAAAACCTGTTTTCGTTTAGTATAATTATGAAAACAAAGAGCCGAACAAGTGGTAACCACAAAAGATTAATCCACCCCACAAAACCGTGGCAAGTGAACGAACCAATCCTACCCCATGATCATCTGTGTTAACATTATCTCTGAAAGAAACGCCTGGCACATTTTCTTTTGGTAATTTTGAATAACCATTTATTCCGACATTAGAAGCAAAAAAACCAGCTTTTGTTAAGCTTTGCGCAGCTACCGTAGAATTATGCGCTGCTTTTTCTGCATTCTGCGCTGCCATTGCCTTCAATGCTATACTTCCCAAACCAACCAAGGCTGCTCCTACTGCCAGCACGGGAACTCCCATTAAGGCAGCTACGGTAGTAACACTGATAGCGCCATGAAATGCTGCGTTTGCCACCTGCACGACCGTAACCTGCACTGATGGCGATGAAACAGCAGCACCAGTAGGTATTGTAGATGTAGTCACAGCAGGAACCGATGTAACAACTGCTACCGATTCAGGTATTGGTTCAGATTGAACACTGCTTTGCAAAACTCGATCCAACTCTTGAGTTGCAACAATCTGATAACCATCGTTTCTTACTTCAGCAACTACCCTTGAATGACTATTCGTAGACATTGCCACTCGCGGTACTGCTTTTGCTGTTTGTATTTCTGCAACAAAATTCTGAAAGGCACTAGGCTCCTTTTCACGCAAACCACAGAATGCAAGTACTTTTTTACCCAATTCCAACAAACGTGAGAAAAATGGTTTTTTACTTTCCTTACAATGTCGCGTTGGTTTATAACCTAACTTTGAAAGCGCTTGCTCTTCCCGTGTTTCTCCACCACCATTTTCTCTACCGCGATCACACATTAAGCCCGCTGTGCTTTTTGGAGGACGCATACCGCCATCAGATGTCACCTCGGAACCCAACATCACCCCAGCCAAAATATGCTTCCCTACTGTACTGCCATATTTTGTCAAAAAGCGGTTTTTTTCTTCTGGCGAATCGGTATAGGCAACTATGCGCCCTTCTCTCTCAAACATGCGTTCTTGCGCTAAACATTGCTGGCTAATTTCGCCAGCACGATCAACACCACTCATACAGCCGCCCATTACCTGACCACCCAGTGATTGGGTCAATAACCTTTCATAAACGCTTTTATAAACGCTCTTACGGCAGGTACTGCTGCTTTTCAGCCAATGCATCCATACAGGCGGAATAAAAACTTTCACCAAATGCCCGACCAATCCCATCACCGCACTAATAGGACGACCGATAATCGGTATGTTGCTGATCTTGCGTCGCAAACTACCAAGCCAGGTTTCATGAGTGGTACACTTTAATTCGACAGCAGCTTGTAGTGATAAGGCTAGATTTTTTCCTATTTGAAGATTATCTGGTGAATAACCCTTCCGCAAATACTCAGATACACTTGTCAGCGCGTTCTTAACTTCCGGACTCGGTATTTTAAAAGGAGTAAAAAAGCTATGATTAGCGCTTTGAAGAAATTCGATAACTAATCCTAAATTTTTTGCATGTGAGTCAGGAATAGCTTTTTGCAACAACTGTAGACGCCCAACTGCATGATCAACCAGCTTGCGCGCATCTTCTATATCACTATTGCGTGTGTGAGTGAATTTCTCCCAACTGTTAATGCAATTATTAGTTTCCAGAATATCAAATTCAATTCTCTGATAAGCAGTTGAGTTTTTAGGTCTATAATTTTTTTTACATAAAACAATTTTACCTGTTTTTTTATGGCGAAACATCAGGCTATTTGCTAACCTAATTCGCATTTCCGCGTTTGCCTTGCTTTTATTATCTAGAGCGGTTCCGCTTCTTTGTAAAGTATCGGATAAACCAAGCAACGTTTGGTGCAAAATTGGTATAATAACCGTATTACCAGCCAATAATTCCTGATTTTGGGCAAAATAATTCTGCACTATTGCTTCTCTTTCCTGCTGCTCCAGTAAAACGCAACGATTCCAAGTGGCTATCCTACTCCTTTCAACGGGGTTTTTAACTTCATAAGCTTCAGTCATGGCAGCGTGAATATAACCACGATTGATCGAGCTAATATTACCTTCCTTGTTCGTTAAAATAGTACGGACATGGTACGCATTAGCTGGATTAGGTATATTACGCATCATGGAAGTTGTTGCTAAAGTTTGCAAAACACCCACATTGGCATTAAAAAAACGATCAAACCATGGACCATATTTTGAGCTAAGGCTCTTATACCAGCCTTGCTCAGCATGCTTATGCCATGGTGAGTTAGGGTCGGAAGCAGATGGAGAAATCGTTACTGGTCTTGCAAATTGCAAAGCAAATCCGACCTTCTGCCCACTTTCTATGGGATTTTCTGAAACTATACAATTAGCTTCATTTTGCCAAGTCGCTTTCCATAAAAAATCGCGAATTTGATCTATAGCTTTTTTAGCTACCCCATGATTTTTAAAAATTCTCTCTTCATCAGATACCAAAGAAATTAAAGCGCTATTGAATTGTTGGAAATTTTTAACTGACGCCTTAACATCATTTTGAGATTTTTCAATTAGTGTTCTAAATTTAAGCAATAACTCTTTAAGTTTATGCACTGAGACATTAAGTCTGGCCTGATCTTTATGATAGTGGTTTTTTAAAATGGTCAAAACAGCGCGCGCTAAATCTAAACCACGTCCAAAAACATCGGCATAATCCAGCTCAACCTGAGCTTTGCGCGGCGGAAAAACTCTGACCGCACCAAAATTAGGAACATTTGTTATAACAAAAGAACGGCGATCCAAAATCTTACACCGCACATCAACTAACAAATCATCCAGATTTTTTGCATTTGTGGTTGGAAGTTCAACTCGCAACTTAAATCCAAAAAAAGCTTCTTGCCAACCTTTCTCATGCACAGCTTTGATTTTTGGAAAATAATCTTTGTATCCAAAAACAACTTTAGTTAATGTTTGTGCTTGATTATCTGAAAGCTGGTCGTGGTTACCAAGGTAGTCGTTAATACCATCCTGAAGAAGGATTTTTTGTTGAGATGATAATTGCGAAACATCGATCGTTTGTTGAGAAATTCCATTCTGAACTATTTCAAAAGTTTTAGTAAATTGTAATGCTACAGACTCTTTTGGATTTGGATGCACGCCAAAATCCGCAAAATACTTTATGGTTTTTTGCAAAGCTAGACCAGCGTGTAATACACTAAGCAATGAAACAGCACCATGTTCATCCCGACCATCTTTCCATTTTCCAGTCATTTTATTTAGCAAAGCCCCAGCTAAATACGTATGTTCCTGCAAGTCACAATTACTCAACGCTAATACTGAGGGAAGAAAAGAAAAAATATCGTCCGCACCAATTTCTCTCACATCAATCCCTTTTATCTGAGCTATAATTCTCGCCATACCTTCTTTAATTTCGAAAGCAGCTTTAAATCTTCCTTCATGCAAAGCAGTAAGTAATTGAGCAATAGGTTCAGCTAATGTAGTTTGCCAATCAACTCCATTTAACTTAACATATTCTTTCTGTTGTTTCGCATTATCAAACTGAACTTTCGCCTCCTCTTTTGTTGAATGACCGCTTTGAGTCAGACCAATCACCACCCTTACACTTTCTTCATTAAGTCGACCTACTGTTATAAGATTGATAATTTCCTGACAAGCTTTTGGATTAGATATAAAATCATATTTACTGTTAAGGCAGTTCTCAACACCACGCCCACTAAATATTGCCGTTTTATTCCATAGCCCATAAGCTAATAAAGCCATTTGTATGCCATAAAGATTACAACTGGCAATATCTTGCTCATTTATTGGAGGTTGCGGTAAATGACATAATTGATTCAAAGACGTAAAAAAGCACAAAGCTTCATCAGTACTTGCTCTTTTTCCATATTCAGGATCTGCCATGCGATCAATAAATTTTCCCACCCATTCTTTTACATTAAAAGGAAACCGTGGCATACCGCCTGTTATCCCTTCTAAAAAGCCTTTTTTATTAAATTGCGTCAGATAGTTATAATTGAATGTTGCTCCTTCACCGACTTTTAAATTGGCAGAGTCATAAGGATTGGTGGCAGCAAAAATTCTCAATAAAATAGGCGCTAAAGCCCAAACATCGCTTTTTGTGCCTATTTCGTGCGTGCCTGCCATCATTTCTGGTGGCATGTTTATGGAAGGGGTGCCACGTGCACTGTTTAATGTAACTCTTTCACTCTCATTACTTAATGCAGTAGAAGCTCCAAAATCGATGATTGCTGCACTAATTTTTCTAGCGCTACCGTAAGGAGGAGAAACACTCCCATCCTCAATAGAAATACGAATATTAGAACCTTTTAAATCGCCATGAACAATCGGTTTAAAAGTATGAGTTACATCATAATGATGCAGAGAATTTAAGCTCTGTAAAAGATGAGTAGCCAACTCAGTCCGCTCGGCAAAAGTCAGCTCCCCCAGGCGTGGGTGCATTATGTAATCACTTTGGTAATAGTCAGCTACTTTCATCGCCAAGTTACGTAAGATGTTACGATCTATTGATAAACTTTCATTACTAATTGCTTTATTTAATTGCTCCCCCAATAAGCCGATTTTCTGTAATTCATTTTCCGCAACTGGATAAGGTTGATTATCGACAAATATTAATGAACATGTATCTTCACGCCATATACCCCAGCCCTTTTCTTCATCAAGAACAACATTGACTTTCCCTTTTTTAAACTTTCCAACATCATAAAGATGCGTTACAGCATCTTGACGGATTATATTAATATCTTGTGCTCTAACCCGAAAAACTTCACCCGGCAATTTTTCCATCAAAAATATAGTTTGAGCATCATGTTGCAACGGCGGTCTAGTGTTATAATATTGACCAACTATTTTCGCCTCTTCAGGAGAATAAGATTTTCTATCCTGAAAGATTTTCGCCACCCATGCTTTAGTTTTATCCTCCTCCCATTTTTTGCTTCCTGGTTGCAAAATCAAAGGATAAGCATGCACAACCGCTCCAAATGCTCCTTTCCCTAATAATTCATTTTTATGTATTACATAATAGCTTGAAATCCCCGTATCCGTGACGCTTGATGTTTTTTGCTTGATGAAAATATAACCATCTTGCTCATATGTATTATTAAATTCTAATTTCAGTAGAGCTTCCTGGATTAGAACTTGGGAAAGGATAGCCGGTTTCTCTTGTAAATACAGATTTTCTGCTTTAATTGCTAAAAACGATTTATCATCGATTTTCCCCAAACCCAATTTTTGCAATAGCCCGTTAAATTCTTCATCACTAATCGGCTTTCTTGCTGCTTCATTTAGTTGCCAAATAACTTTAGTAGTTGACTCTCCATAACTTTTAACCTTTGAATACTTCGTCTTAATATACTGGCGCAATGTACCATTTATGAGTTGGTTTAAATATCTAAATTCCTTAATTTCTCTAACATCTTTTTCACTTAAACCAATTATACCTAACTCTCTAAGTTTGGCACTAATTTTTCTGCTGGGAAAAGAAACACCAAACAACTTATAAATATCTATTGAGTGATCTAATAGTTTCGTTAAATTTGCATCACTAAGTTTACTTAAATTTAATGGTGCTCCATCCTGTATACTCGTTGAGCTTCTTAACCAGTCTACTAGATATTTTGGCAAAGTGCTGTTAAAGATTTCTTCCTGCCTGGCTGCAGGAGTTTTTATTATGGCTCCAGATGGAACAGTCGAAGCTACTTCAATGCGATTAATTTTTCTATTTTCCGCCTGAAAAGAAGCCAATTCTTGTGGCGTAAAACCAGAAACACCAATAGCATTGAGTAATTTAGCAAAGTCCGTATCGCTAACTGACCCGCTGATCGCGTCATTAATCTTTTCTATCCAACCCAAAGTAGATATATCCAATATTTTGTTTGCTCTTGAAATCACTATATTGTGGTATGCAATAAATTCTCGTAAAACTGGATTTTCTATTTGATCTAAATAATAAAAACTTTTTAATTGTGTGCCAATTTTAGCGGGGCCGCCGTTATTTAGCCCTGTGAAATCGACACCTAACTTGAACAAAGTAGCAAGCAGTTTATCTCCTGATAAACCATGGCTTAATATTTCTTCTATGGCTTCGTATTTAGCACTGATTGCTCTCCAGCAATCTTGGGTTATTAATTCAATATTTAATTTTTCGCCATTGGCTGGGGATGGATTTTTGGCCAACAAAAAAGCTCTTAAGTAACCAGGCAAATACCCACTCAATTTAACGATTAACTCTTTGTCAGCATTGGTGGTGAAGTTTTGTATATCCAAGGTAGCACTACTTACTTTGTTAATATGTTGTAAGACAGTATCTTGTCCGGTTTTTTGTCCAGCATGTTTTAAAACTTCTTTATGCAGATCACTGAATCGACTAACTAAAACTGTCGATACTTTACCCATTTTGTCAAAAAAACATGGTTTTCCATTTTCAGTTACGCCATTTTCGAGTATTCTTGTAGAAGAAAAAGCTCTATGTCGCTCAAGAATTTCCCTCAAGGATGGATTGGTTTCAAGCTTTTTTGTAAAACTCGATAATTTAAAGGAGTAAGCAGCATTTTGTTTAATCAGAGTATGATGTTGGTCAAAAAAATCTTTAGTATTTTGGGAAATTTTCGCAACTTCTGCGTTTATATCAGCAAAATTTGGATCTATAACTTTTCTTGTGCCAAAAAAAGCTTTTGTCGCCTTTTCTAATTCGCCATAAAAATTCAAATAACAGGAGCACTCATTTTTTTCTTGTGCAGTTAACAGAAGTGTACCTGCTTTTTGTAAAGCATCTAATTCCTGAAAAATATTAAAAAGATCAAAAATCCTCGTATACATTTCATATGTGGTTTCCCAATATTCCTGTAGTGACTGATATTGTTTTACAGGATAATTTTTCCGTGTGTCATAAAAATTCTGTAATTCTTCTTTATTAATTGAAGTTTTTTTGCCAGCTTCAATTAGTGCGCGAAAACTGTTAATTGTTTGATATGGTCCGAAATAAAAGCTGCCCTGGGGGATATAAAACGGTGTCCTCACCAAATCAGCAAAAGTTGAAATATATCTCAATAAGTTAGTTCTATTATCACCACTAGTAAATTCTGTATTCGCAGGAGAAAGCTTATGATCACAAAAGGTTTGCTGTATTTTATTTCTTAGAACCGGATTTTGTTCGATTCTTTCTTCTATGGTAAAAAAACTATTCGCGACCCTAAAATACTCCCCTCCAAGAAAATTCAATAATGTAGCATATTCTTCGCTTTGTAGAATTTCTGACAAGCGCAACATTCTTCTATTTAATTCGCCCGTATCAATACTGCCAGCAAAATTAAGCTCAAAAAGCTTTTCATTACCAAATAATTTTTCTGATTTTGATACCAGTTCCTTAAGTACCGCCAAATACTGACCCAATGCTGGTTTGAAATCATTCGGAAAATCATTTTGTATCTGTAATGCAGCGGTATAAAAACTCTGCATTCTCTTATAAAAACCAAGGGTACAACCACGCAATTCTTTGAAGTTTCTTAATAATGCCGCTTTAGCATCTTCTTCTCTTTGAGTTGTATCAACCTCTGCCTGTGTAACTGATGTTTGTTTAGTCCCTAAAAATAAATCCTTTAACAAAGAATTACTTATACTAGTCTCTTCTAGCTTAAATCCCTGATCGGTCAATTTGTAAAAATTGGTAACTTTACCTGGAATAGTTAAAATATTTGTTTCCATGTTAGGATCTGCTGGATTAATAACAGGAAATCCTTCCGCCTCAGCGATAGCGATAACATCATTTCCTTGTTTTTTAATAGTAACATTACGTTTACAATTACTATTCATTGCTCCTGTAATGTACTGCCCAACTCCACTCAAGGGGAAGCGTAGTGGCGAAAGACAATTTCCAAATAAGTCTTGGCTATATGAATCACGCAATTTTTGTGCTGTAACTTCCCCATATTTTCTAACTAGCTCAGCATCTAATTCTGCTCCATCCTGGGATTCTATCCCTTCTATTCTAAGCAAATTGCACTTTAAATCTTTTGAAATTTGAGAATTGGTTGTTGGAGTTTTGGTTCCAGTTGTCTTACCAACCAAAAAACCCACGCTACTTAATTCTCTTAATCCATTATTAACGGCAATTGCAGACAAAATCGGTTCTTCGTTGCTTTTTAACAAAAATGACATAGCATCTCTCTTTTAAATAAGTTTTTCATATAACTATAATTATAGTACCAAGAAAAACTTAAAATAGCCTTAATGATATAAAATAAAAAAGTTGAAATTTCCATCAATTTAGACTCTAATTGTAGCTGTTTAAATTAGGTTTAGTAACTAAATTTCAATTAATCTGGGAGATAAAAAATGGCAAATAAAAATGCAAAAGTAGCAAAAAATGTTGCTGGTAAATTTTACGTTGATAGTGGTTGTATCAATTGCGGCATGTGCTATTCAAGCGCAGGTGATTTTTTTGCGGAAGATTCAGCAAGTGGTGTAGCTTATGTTAAAACTCAGCCCAATAACGATGCTGGCATCAAAATCTGTCGCGAAGCTTTAGACAGTTGCCCAGTCGGGGTAATTGGGGATGATGGAGAATAATCTCACCCTTAACTGCAAATATCGTGGTTGCGGGCTTTAGTGGAGCCCGCACTACTACACCTGCTCAAAGCCCTGGATCGTAGTACAATGCTTTTAAAAACATATAAAAAAACATTTCCATTAGTATTGGTTTTTTTCTCAGTTCTTTTACTTTGCGGCTGTGCTCAAGATAAATTCAAGTCTCAAAATTATGGTTCACCCATTTTCACCAACCCTACACAAAAATTAATTGAGACACAAAAACAAGCTTTCAGCAAACAATTGTTCAACAAGTTAATAGCCATAGACCCGAGAATTGCAAAACATGGCACGCAAGTCAACATGGTTTACTGGTCAAATCCCAAAAACTTCCCAAGCGTAACAAATTTCATGAAAGAGGTAAGTAACGCACCATCCAAACTTGGACAACCATTAAATATAGCTATTTGGATTGGCGGAACAACATCTTATTACACCGCACCATACGTCACTATGAATAGAGAATACTGGTATGATCGCGCTAATAGAATACAAGGTAAAGTTATCATCAATAAGAAAGAATATATCGATCCATATTTGGTAACTCCAAAGCAGCCTTTCCAGTTATGGGGTAACTTTTCCCAAAGTTATACTAATATGGCGGTCCTAATTAAAAAAGCCACTGGTCGACCAGTTGAAAGCTGGTGTTATGTGCAGGGGGCTTTTAAAAATCGGACTTTTTACACTTATGAATTGCCTAATCTTCAGAAATTAGAAAAAAGTGGAATCATGCATGTACATTTTGCCAAAACAGAACATGCTAGCTGGAAAAATCCCAAGGACTGGGCTGTAGAAACAGCGAATGCGCCACAACCAATAACCACAACTCCGTAGCTGTATCGTAGTCACAGGCTTTGACTCGCGTTTTAGGTTTAATGGGAATTTACACAAAATTGTACCAAAATAAACATACGCGCAACACCAACCACGCTAACTCAGACCTGCGACTATGGAAACATATTTTAATCCATAATCATCCCTAGCAACTGCCCCATTTCCACTATCTTTTCACTAACCATGCGTTTATTCCAATTAACTTTTCCCTCTGGAAACAACAAAATCACTGTCGATCCAAAAGTAAAATATCCAACCTCATCGCTACGTTTTAGTGATATTTGGTGCTTTTCGTCATAGGTCCAGGAACTGAGTGTTGTGGTTTTTTCTGCCCCTACTTTACCAGCCCAAGATGTATTTAAGCCAGCAACAATCAAAGCTCCTACCAAAACCATAGCCATAGGTCCAAAACTTGTTTCAAAAAACAAAACTAATCTTTCATTACGGGCATATAAATTATCAATAGTAGAACTTGTAGCTGCATTTACGGAAAACAATCGACCAGGAATATAAATCATTTCCTTTAAAACACCATCATACGGCATATAAACACGATGATAATCATGCGGCGCTAAATAAATTGTGACAAAACTACCCGATGCAAAATTTTTGGCGCGTTTTTGGTCCCCACCCAACAAATCAACAAGATGAAATTCCTTGCCCTTCGCTTGTAGGAGTGTATTGGTATTAATTTCTCCTGCTTGACTAATTTCACCATCAACAGGACAGGATATTTCCTTCTTTCCGTCAACGAATGGTCGAGCTTCAGACTTTACTTTACGAATAAAAAAATCCTCCAAACTTGGATAAGCATGGGGGTCAGACTCAATGGCGTCGTGCATGTCGATCTGGTAATGATTAGCAAACCAATCAATCAGTAAATTTTTCAACCAAACATTGCGACAACGCATCAATCCGCCGACAATTTTAGAAAGTAGCCGTTTTGGCAATAAATATTGCAAAAAAACTTCATTAAAAATACAACACTTTGAATTTAAACAACATTTCATTTATATACCTTTTGACTTTTTAGTTTTCACACAAATAATTTCTTTTATGTGATAGATACTATAGAAAGTCTCCGCTCCTTTTGCAACCTTATTTATTTTTGTATACCAAGAGAAAAAATCGCATAATACAAACAAACCCACTTTTGTTACAGATTTAAAATTATGCAAAAAAATCTTCGTTATTTTTTTATTTTTGTCGTATGTATTTTAACATTAGCTGCTAACGCCAAAGAAATTGATATTATTGCCTTTAATGATTTTCACGGCAAAGCTGATGAAGGCTTAATCGCACAAGAACCAAATCCAGGTATGGCAAAGTTTGTTAGCTCTATTTTAGATATTGAAAAACAAAATCCCAATTACGTAGTAGTGTCTGCGGGTGATAATTATCAAGGTTCCGCTTTATCCAATCTAACGCATGGCGCGATAATTTCAGAGATGATGCGCATCATCAATGTACAAGCATCGGCGGTAGGTAATCATGAGTTCGACTGGGGGCAAGATTCTTTTAAAACCTGGAGCAAAGAAGGTAATTTTACTTTTTTGGCTGCCAATATATTAGACACCAAAACACACCATATTCCATCTTGGGCTAAGCCATACTTAATGATTAAAAAAGATGGTGTTAAAATTGCTTTCATTGGATTAGCAACCATCGAAACTCCATATACAACCAAAAGAACTAATGTGTCACAGCTAAAATTCAAAAATCCGGCAACAGTAACGCAATATTGGATCAATTATTTAAAAGCAGGTAAAGCAAAAGAAGGCAGACCAAATATAATCATTGCACTCACTCACATACCATCTTGGCAAAACTTAGAAACTCGTGAAATTTCTGGAAAAGAATTATTAAACTTAGTAGAACATACAAATGGATTAAATGCCGTTATTACTGGGCATAGTCACCAAGTTGTTTGTGGTTACCTACACCATATTCCAATAATACAGGCAGGCAAATATGGACAAAACATCGGCAAATTAAAAATTGATTTAGATGGCGAAAATAAACTTGAACAAATTGTCCCTGAAATTGAAAAAATCTATCTAAAAAAAGATTCTTTGACGCCTGACCAACAAGCTTTGGGAATTTACAATAACGTGCAAAAAACTTTTAAAGATAAAATTGGCGAAGTAATAGGCTATGTGCAAAATGACCTGATACATGTAAGGCACCATGGTCTTTCTCCTTTAGGAAAATGGATTTGCGACTTGGTACGAACAAAATTCGGCGTGCAGGTTGCCATATTAAATGGCGGCGCATTTAGGAAGTCACTTTTTAAAGGAAAGATTACCGTTGGCGATATATACGATATTTTGCCATTTGATGATTATATTGTACGCTTTAAATTATCAGGGGCTGACTTGAAGAAAACTATCGAAAGCGGATTAGATGATGGACAATTTAGTGGTGTGAAAGTTGACCTTGATCTTAATGTTCCTCACGGCAAACAAATTCGCTCTATGACACTGACTGATGGCACCCATATTCAGGCAGACAAATATTACGACGTTGCTGTGAGCGACTTTATGTGGACCGGTGGTAATAGTTATAACTTTTCCCGAGCAAAAGATGTGGTAGAGACTTATATCGATATCCGCGATATTATAATAGATAGTTTTAAGACAAGTTTACCAAAACTAAATTTACAAGTTGACTATAGAAAATCGACATAAGAAGTTTTAAATTTCGCATTATTTTCCCAGACTCAAAGTTAACTATTTGATAAATATAGCAATTTAATTTACATAAAATTTTACTTTGTACACGACAAACTTTCATAAAATACCTCCGAAAGCTGGACTAGTCGTGCTTTTGTCCAATTCGGAAAATTGCAAACCAATTTTTAAACAGATTT
>Ga0209417_1004443_pt1 | contig 16759 bp, 11 predicted proteins | sample RifGroF2_FD_184002 | JGI IMG/M metagenome (GOLD analysis project Ga0209417, IMG submission 184002) | Groundwater microbial communities from Rifle, Colorado, USA - Groundwater F2 (SPAdes) (version 2) | ecosystem: Environmental > Aquatic > Deep subsurface > Groundwater | place: Rifle, Colorado... | reverse complement strand
TCTCATTGCTCTTTCGAGACTCACACGAGGATATTTGCAAGAAAAAAGCGTGAGTATCAAACGCGCGCACGAAGAAACAAAATCTTTATTTTTCCCAACTCTTGTTGTATCGCTGATGGTCGCTTTTCTTTTGGTAATTGCAATGCTAATCGGTTTTGGCCCTCCAATTATCTTAGCATCGCTTGGCGCGATATTTAACAACGTAACTTTGGTTGAAATTGGCGACATCCTATTGCTAATTGGAATTTTTGTTGCGCTCATTCTTTCTTTCAAATGGATGGTTGAATATTATTTCTCTCCAATAGCGACAATACTGGACGGAACGCAAGGAAAAAAAGCGCTTATCCAAAGTCGTAAACTTATTCAAGGTCGTTTCTGGGGAACATTTCTTCGATTGGTTGTTCCAAAACTTGTTTTTATTATTTTTGGAATCTTCATCATGCTGATCGTTGGATATGTGACAGAGATATTGCTTGATGTTGCAAGTGGATTTAACCTTGATCTTCAATTACGAATTAAGACAATAGTTGAATCAACGTTCCCGATTTTGATTGCCGTGCTTATCAATCCACTCATTATCAACGCCGACATTCTGCTTTATAGAGCATTAAAAGGAGAGGAGGTGTAAGAATATGAGTTCTCCGTTTGAACTAATTTCAAAAAGCGTCCGCTTATATAAAGCGAACGCTTCTACGTTCCTAGGATACTCGTCTTGGCTTTTGCTGACTTTTACCGCTTTTGTTCTTCTTGGATTTTTTCCGCTTACACAAAATGTTGAATTTATTGCGTTTGTTCTTTCTATCGCTGAAATTTTTGTAACACTCTGGGTCGTAATTGCGCTTGCAATGTGCTCGAAGGCTTTTCTTTCAAACCAAACAAACGAAATAAAAAAAATTGCAAAAATCGCAACATCGTTGATGCAACCTGTTCTCACAGTAGCTCTTTTGCAAATACTAATGTTGATAGGTGGTTTTTTGTTGCTTGTTGTTCCTGCGTTTCTTTTCTCGGTTTGGTTTTGTTTTGCACAATTCAACGTCATCTTTGATGGAAAGCGCGGAATTGGTGCGCTCCAAACAAGCAAAGACATGGTCAAAGACAAATTCTGGAGGGTTTTTTTGACTGTTATCGGTGGAACTTTTATTTTATTTTTTTCTTATTCTGTTATTCTTTCGGTGATAATGAGTTTAATCGCGATTGTACAAGGTGTTAATCTTGTTGATATGCTCACTGGTACCTTACCACTTTGGATTCAGGTACTTGAAGCTATTGGAGAGGTTATCTTACTGCCGTTGATTGTAATATATTTGACATCTGTATATTTGGAGGTAAAAAGTGAGAAATAAAATATGCCAATCTACGAATCAATCATTGGTCTTGAAATCCACATTCAGTTAAAAACAAAAACAAAAATGTTTTGTGGATGTTCAGCGCATGAAACAAATATTCAACCAAACACAAACGTTTGCGCAATTTGTCTTGGACAGCCAGGATCGCTTCCGGTTCCAAACGAACAAGCGATTCGTTTTGGTGTTCTTATGGGTCTTGCCTTGAACTGCACGATTGCAAAGCGATCAAAATTTGATAGAAAAAATTATTTTTATCCTGATCTGCCAAAAGCATATCAAATTTCACAATTCGATTTACCTATTGCCACAAATGGATTTTTGGATATTGAAATTCCAAATGGTCTTCGTAAACATGCGCATATTGAAATTACGCGTGCACACTTGGAAGAGGACGCGGCAAAGTCGTTTCATACAGATAACGGAAAAACATGTGTTGACTTCAACCGTGGTGGAACTCCTCTGATTGAAATTGTCACAGAGCCTGACTTTCGTTCACCACAAGAAGCAAAAATATTTTTGCAAGAACTTCGCTTGATCGCGCGTTATCTTGGTGTGTCTGATGCTGACATGGAAAAAGGGCATTTGCGCTGTGATGCGAATGTTTCGCTTCGCAAACACAACAAAGACGGAACTGTGTTTGGCGCAATGTTCAATCCAAAAACAGAAATCAAAAACATGAACTCGTTTCGTCATGTTGAACGCGCTCTTGAATATGAAATAGAACGTCAAACTCAATTATGGGAAGAAGAAAACCCACCGAGGATTTCAACAACGCGTGGATGGAATGATGGAAAACAAATAACAGAAGAACAGAGGTCGAAGGAAGACGCGGCAGACTATCGATATTTTCCAGAACCTGATATCCCAGTGCTTGAACTTACAGACATTGCTGAAGACATGAAAAGAGAACTCCCAGAACTTCCTGCTGTACGACGCGTTCGAATGCGTGAAGAATATGGTTTGAAAATGTCTGATGCAAGACAAATTTGTGATGACCCAGCTCTTGCAGACTTTACTGAACGAACATTTTCAGAATTGCTTGAGTTGGTTGAAAATCCTTTAGAACTTGAAGGGTTAGGGGGCCTAGCGCGCCTTGTTTCTGGTTGGCTTTTATCAAAACTTGCCGGACTTATGTCTGAACGAAGCATTGATATTCGAACAATAAAAATTACGCCAGAAAATTTTGCGGAATTTATAACTTTGATCGCAACAAAAAAACTTAATAACGCAACTGGACTAAAAGTCTTAAACTCAATGCTTGATGATGGAAATGATCCAACTCACATAATGGAAGACCAGCGACTTGGTCAAATGGATGATGAAGGAGAACTAGCAGAAGTTATTGATCGAGTTTTATCCGCACATCCAGTTGAGGTCGCAAGATATCAAGCGGGCGAAGAACAACTTCTGACGTTTTTGATTGGAATGGTAATGAAAGAAACAGAGGGGACAGCCGAACCAGCACTCACTCGCAACATGTTGCTTGTCAAGTTAAAAAATCTGAAATAAGTGGAAACGCTTCACTTGAATTTTTAATCCACTTGATACGTTTGTCACGATTGAACCAAGTCATCTGACGCTTTGCATAGTGTCTGGTGACTTTTTTAATTTCTTCAATCGCTTCATCAAGTGATGAATCGCCTTTTAGGAAAGTACAGATTTGTCTGTATCCAATTCCGGACATTGAATAAATATCGCATCCATATTTCTCTTGTAATTCTCTAACTTCTTTTACAAGACCCGCGACAACCATTTCATCAACACGCTGATCAATCCGCGTATTCAACTCTTGTCGATCAACAAGAAGTCCAATTTGCAAAACACCATACTTTGGATTTCCTTTTGTTTGTTGTTTGAAAAACGGCTTGCCTGATAACTTTGTAACTTCTAGTGCGCGCACAACTCGACGTTTGTTGTCTTTATCAATAACTTCCGCGCCTTCTGGGTCAAGTTGTTTATATTCTGCAAACAAATCATCAAGTGATCGCGATTCCAATTCAGCGCGAAGTTTGAAATCTGCCGGAGTGTTTGTTAAATCAAAATTATTTATCAAAGCCGAAACCCAAAGCCCTGTTCCACCAACAAGTATTGGAATATGTTTTCGTTGAAATATCTCATCGATTTTTAGTTCAGTGTATTTTTTGAAATCAGAAACTGAAAAATCCTTATCAGGATCAACAAGATCAATCCCCCAATGCAGAATCCCATCGACGGTCTTCCCATCTCTGTCATCCCCTACCTTTCCGACCTTTTGGTCCTCTCCGACCTTTGCAGTTCCAATATCCATTCCTCGATACACCTGCCGCGAATCAACACTTATCACTTCCCCATCAAACTTTTTTGCAATCTCAATTCCAAGCCCTGTTTTACCAGATGCGGTCGGCCCGATAATTACTATCATTTTATTCAACATATTTTCCTTCAAGCAACCACATATCCGCGTGATCAATTCTAACATTGACAATCTGTCCAACGTATTCTAGGTTTCCCAAAAACCTTACAAGTTTCATTTCTCTCGAATTCCCATAACAAAATCCTGATTCAAATCTATCAACCAAAACAGAAACAATTTGACCAATAAACTTTTGATTTTTTTCAAACACAATTTTTTCCATGAGCGCTTGTAAAACTTCCCAACGATGTTTCTTCTCTTCTAGCATAACATCATCCTTGAAAGCGCGAAAAGCGGCAGTTCCAGAACGAACAGAATATTGCGCAATGTATGCGATATCAAAATTAACTTTTTTGTAAAGCTCTACTGTTTTTTCAAATGCCTCCTTGCTCTCACCTGAAAAACCAACAATAATATCTGTGCCAACTGCTATGTTAGGCAAACGCGCGCGAACACGTTCGATCACATCCAAAAACTGTGAAGAAGTATAACGACGATTCATTTTTCTCAAAACTTCATCATCGCCTGATTGAACTGGCAAATGCAAAAAATTTACATGAGCTTGAAGCGCCATTGCATCTATCACCTCATCTGTCATATGAACTGGATGAGGCGCAGTGAAGTGTAGACGTTTAATTTCTGGAATCTGGTTGATCTCCCAAAGCAAAGCGGCAAAGTGATCTGTATACGGATTGTTATTCGAAAAAAAATGCGTATCTGGCGCGCGATAACTGTTGACTGTTTGTCCAAGAAGTGTAACTTCAACACATCCTCTTGAAACAATATCTCGAATCTCTGACAAAATATCTTCAACAGAACGATTTTTTTCAAAACCTCTCGCAAACGGAACAACGCAATATGTGCAAAATTTATTGCACCCTGTTTGAATACTTACATATGCCTGTCGAGTTGTTTCTCGATACGGCATGATCTTTGTGTAATCTTCAACAATGTCAGCGCTGTTAACAAGATCTGGTCGTAACTCCGCGATCCATCGAGGTAACTGCCCCATTTGAGATGTTGGAAAATATAAATCAACAATTGGCATTTTCTTTTTAAATTCCAAATTCCGATCGCGTCCTGGCATGCAACCAGTTATTCCGACAATAAGATTTGGACGCTTTTCTTTTATCCTCGCAAAATCACTCATGTGACCGTACACACGATTTTCCGCGCTTTGTCGAACAGAACAAGTATTCAATAAAATAATATCAGCTTGCTCTTTTTCAGAGGTTGGTTCAAAACCCAAACCACGGAGCAAACCAGAAAGTCGCTCTGAATCATTTTTATTCATTTGACAGCCGTAAGTGATGAGTAGGTATTTTGGAGAAGGCATAAAGAAAGAAATGTCTGAAAGGAATGTGGGGAGGATAACAAAAAAGAGGCTGATCCACCAGACCTAGCCCCCAGAAGACACTGCAACAGCCTGTTTCGGCTGAAGCGGGTCAAGTTCAAGTCTTTTGCACATTGCAAAAGCGCAAAGAAAAATGCGAAGGTACATATTGTGATCTTCCGGATCCTCACTAACTGCGGCCCGACGCGGTATGTGGTGTGTTTGCTTATCTTGATCAGAAGAGACACCAATGGGATCGTACAACAGAGAATACGCAAGATCGCGAGAAAGACCTATGTAACTAGGCTCGACCGCTTTCAGAGCAAGGCTTAAGCGTTCAATGACGTCATCGCCATGATTATGCACTCCAAGACGAATCACGTCATTTCTTCCAATTGTCAATCCTGCTGTGTGTAGGTACGGTGTCAGAGCCCCGACAATGAGCCGAGCCACCATTAGAGTTCCACTGTTTTCTCGCAGAGAATCAGTTAAGTACTCTACCAACATTGGATTCTTAACGATTTCTCGAATCATCTGACTGATCCGATTGTCAAAGGAGAACAGTTCGACTACTTCAGCTTCCCTTTCCATAACAAGGAACATCCTTTCTGCGGCATGAACCGCCACCCACTTGTGTAGTGGAGAAAAAAACAATATCATATACACATCTTTTGTCAATAAACAAAATTCAAAATATGCCAAAAAAACAAGAAAACCCAGTTAAAGAGGCTCATGAAGAATCGTCAGAGAGCCCAATGTTTACAAACATTGAAGCTCCTGAAGTTGAAATGACGACATATGAATTTGGCACAGAAGTCGAATCAACTCGTTCAGATGGAGAACTGGTTCAGGAGATTGTAATTGGAAGTTCTGAAACATCCGATGGAAACACAATTGTTCTTGCAAGAAAAAATGGAACAAAGCCTCTTTTGCGTGTTGTTGATAGTGGTGAATTTGTTTCAAGCAAAAGAACTGATCATCAACTTGATCTGTACTCTGACGCCGCAACTTCCGCGGCTGAATCTGCTGTTAAAGCCGCTGGTTTGAAAGGTAAAGAAGCAAAAGAAGCATTGGCGATTCTTGCTGAAGAGGCTCCAAAAGTTATTGCAAAAGCAATGGGAGAAAAAGATCCTGAAAAAGCTCTCATAGACATGATTAGAGAAGGGGGACAACAAGTATCGAGTCTTGAGGCTCTCACAGAACAATTAGCTCACGCAAGACAAAAAGCTGATACTGCAAAAAATGATCGAGAGTATAATGCGGCGCTTGTTGAAATTCATGCTGTTGAAAAAGCTGTTTACGATGCGCGTGTTGCTCTGAATCACGAAGCTTCAAAAGAAGAAAAAGTAGAAATCGCAAATCAAATTGATGGTGCTGTTGAACTAATTCCAGATCCACTTTATGAAGAGGGTTATAAAACTGTTCAAAATAGAATTGTCGAACTTGAAAAAATGATGCGAGACGCTGATAAAAACAAAGATGGAGTTGCGTGGATGGTTGCGCGGAATGAATATAATCGTCATCGCGCCATCTTACCGGTCCTAGAAAAAGTTGATGTTGTACTAGATGTTAAAGCACAGATTGACGCAATGATCGCAAGAAAGATTTGGGAACAAAACGAATACTCTTCCAAAAAACAAGAAAAAGGATCAATGCAAAAGAAGTTCTGGAAAGGAGTTATTGATAGACAGGAAAAACTTCTTAGAACAGTAGAAGATGGGATTAGCACATTAACTCAAAAACAAGACGGAGAGATCGGCAAAGACGTAGATAAACTTGAATCAAAACGACTTGAATCTCTCGGACTTCTACAAACAGCGCAAAAAAATATCCAAGAAGTTGAAAAAGAAATGGAAGTACTTGAAAGCATGGGTGTACTTATTGATTTTGATACTGAAGAAAAACCAAACGAAGCTCGATCAGCACTTTATTTCCAGCTGATGGATACATACAAAGAAAATCCAAAAGAAGTGATAAATTACATTGACGGAATGTTGAAGAGCAAAAAAGTAAATGCATCAACTCTTGGAATACTAAAAGTAGTCAAGGAAGCGATAAGGGTGACAGAATCACAGCCACAAGCAGAACAGAAAAAAGAAGTAGTTCCAAAAGAAAAAACAGAAGCAAAAATAATTCCTATAGAACCAAAACTGCGAAAAACAAGAAAGGCGACTCTGAAACCTGGCACTGTAATCGAATCAGTGTTTGAAACTAGAGAAGCCGAAAAAGCCGGCCTTAAACCAGGAGACTTTGTTGAATCTGTGATGGAGCCAGAAGAGGATGTAACGGAAGGCTTTAGCCTTCCAGAAGCCGAAGAAGCTGAAAAAGGCAACGTTCAAGAACGTGACACTGACGAGATTCAAACAATTAATTACTCAAATGAAAAAGTCCAAGATCTTGTAAACGCAGGAGTCGTAGAAAATTCTGGCGAATTGGAACTTTGGGAACGTTCTTACATTGAACTCTATATTGCGCTTGATTCGCTCGAACTCAAACCAGAAGACGAAGGTTTGCCTTCGAGTTTTGAAAAAATGGTAAACACAAAAGATTCGCGAGGAATTTTTGGAAAAATGTTTGGTGTAAAAACAGAACGAGTCAAACTATTCAACAAACTTGCAAAAGCTCACTACACATATATTGATTCAGGAAAAGTTGATATTGGAAGTGTGCTTAAAAGACAACATAAGCGTTACGAGGATTACGAAAGTTCGATGAGAAGCACAGGAAGATTCTAAAAAGAACGGGCATTGCCCGTTCTTTTTTTCACTCCACCAACACAAAGACGGTTTGATCTGTATCTTTATGTTAAGCCAAGCAGGGATGCCTGGAAAAAACTTTGAAAGGCATCCCTGTTGGATTAACAAAGGAGAGAAGAATCGGAAGATCTGATTATTTTATTTCTGTTTGCTTTCATTCAATACTTCACCGATAAGCTGATCCTGTTCGATCGTAAGATGATCTTCTTGTCCAAAGACATTCACATCAAACGCATTGCCTTGCGCTTCCTTTTCACCGATCACAATCGTCCATGGAATTTTCATCATTGCCGCATTTCGAATTTTCTTTCCGACTTTCACATCAGAAAAATCTGATTCAACTCTGATACCAGCATCAGAAAGTTCAGTCTTCAACTTTTGCGCAAATAGAACAAAATCTTCACTCACAGTCGCTAAACGAATCTGCACTGGCGCAAGCCACATTGGAAACGCTCCGCCGTAATGTTCAATCAAGATTCCCATAAACCGTTCTGTTGAACCAAGAATCGCGCGGTGGATAACTACTGGACGTTTCACTTTCCCATCACTATCCACATATTCAAGCTCAAAACGTTCAGGTAAATTCATGTCAAGTTGAATTGTGGACAGTTGCCACTGTCTTCCAATCACATCTTTCACCATAAAATCGAGCTTTGGACCGTAAAACGCGGCTTCTCCAACCCCAACTTCTTTTTTCCAACCTCGACCTTCAACAAGGCGCGCAAGCGCGGCCTCTGACTCCTCCCAAATTTTTGGATCGCCAATATATTTCTCTTTATGGTTTGGATCACTTGTTGAAACACGAACCCAAAAATCTTTAAAACCAAACGCGCGATATGTTTCATCAATCATGTCCAACATCAAATTTATTTCTTGTTCAATCTGATCTGATTTCAAAAACACATGACAATCATCTTGAGTTAGCGAACGAACACGTGTGAGCCCAGACAGTTCCCCACTTTTTTCATAACGATAACACGATGTTGTGCAAGTCCAACGCATTGGCATGTCGCGATATGAATGCGCGGTTGATTTATACAACATCATGAAGTGCGGACAGTTCATTGGTTTGAGATAATACTGCGCTTCATCAGGTAAATCCATTGGAGGATACATTGCGTCATACTTTTGCAAATGCCCTGAAATTTCGTACAACTTTCCTTTTGTAATATGTGGAATCCAAATCGGAACGTATCCTCTTTTCTCCTGCTGTTCCATTATAAAATTCTCGATTAAACGACGAAGAACAGCGCCTTTTGGATAAAAAAGCGGAAGGCCTGGCCCGACTTCATCAATAATTGTAAAAAGTTCAAGCTCTGTTCCGAGTTTTCTGTGATCGCGTTTTTTTGCTTCTTCAAGCATTGTGAGATACTCGTCGAGTTCTTTTTGGGTTTCAAACGCGAGACCATACACACGTTGCATTTGCGGATTTTTTTCATTGCCCCGCCAATATGCTCCTGCGATTTTCCAAAGTTTGAACGCGCCAATGTCTTTTACGTTTTCGATGTGCGGACCGCGACAAAGATCTGTAAACGATCCAGTGTGATATAAAGTCGCGACATCTGGTTTTGAAATATCAAGATCTTGCGCTTCGTCTGTTTGAATTTTTGTCGTGCCTTTTTCTTTCAAATCCTTCAACAACTCAACCTTAAAATCCTGTCCATGCTCTTTGAAAAACGAAACGGCTTTGTCGAGCGAAATTTCCTCGCGAACCATCTCGTGTTTTTCCGAGATAATTTTTTTCATTTCTTTTTCAATAGTCTTCAAAGTATCATCGGAAATTGGTTCTGGAAATAAAATATCATAATAAAATCCGTTTTCAACAACAGGCCCAACACCAAATTTTGCTCCCGGATAAAGGCGCTCAACAGCCGCGGCAAGAACGTGCGCGGCAGTATGTCGCATTGCGTGAAGATTGTCATTCATATCTATTGAATTTCAATATAAACATGATCCTTCAACTGCGGGATCGTACGCACCCAAAATGGGAAAAATTGAATATTTACTTTTGTTGCAATACCCTCTTTAAGAAGAAGCGCGCTTACGTCTCCCTCTGACATTCCTACAAATCTTTCAACATCAAGCGCTTGATTCACGCGGGACGGTATCGCATTTCCAACTTGCGTTACATGCAATCGCGCAACACCTTGTTCAGAATTGACTTGCTCAACAACAATTTTCCGATTTGCTGTTCCAATGTCCATAAATTCCTGACCTTGTTCAATTCCTTCATATAACTTTTTCTCCGTTATCTTTGAAAGCGCAATGCCGTCAAAAAATACTCCTGATACTGCAACACTAAGCGAGACATCAAATGCCACGACTTTATCGCCTGCTTTTACACCGACTTTTTCATCTTTAATATCAACGAAAAATTCCTCGCCCGTGTACTTGTTTTTTAGTTGACTTCGTAATGTTGATTTTGCTTCTTCAAGAAGTTCTGCCTTGAACGAAGCTACTGCTTGATCTATTTCTTCTTGAGACAAAACTGATTCATATCTTATTCCGCCGTCAAATGCTTCGCTTGATTTTGCATTGACCAACTTCTGCTTTACTTGAGTCAAACCAGGAATTGTAAAAGTCGTTGGCGCTATATTTCCTAACACGCCTTTCTGATCCGCGTAAACTTCAGCCTCGACACTTCCATTTGCAGGAACAGTGACTCCTTTTTTCAAACGAAATAAAACCCCTTCTTGTGAAAGCAAACGTGTTGTCACAACAAGCGGTTGGGCTGAAGACATTGTATTTGTAATTGTGACAAGTCCTGTTGCTTGATCTTCAATTTCTGTTTTTGATGTTCCGGTTGGTGTAAATGATTTGTTTTTACCAAGAGTCACATTCTTCACCTCGCCTTGCACTTCTCCATCAGACGTTGCGATATGTGTTGTGCGAACAATAAAATCAGCGACCACTTCTTTTGGAACTGCAGTGACACGTATAACGGCTTGCATTGTTGAAAGATACAGGACAACAACAAGCGATGCCGCAACAATAATTACAAATGTCAAAGCGATCCGTCTATACAACAAAATCGGAATAGCGTTTGTAATTTCGGTTTTTTGAACTTCCGGAGCTTTTTTTACTTCAATTCTCCGAGAAGTAACTTTCTTTTTTGTGGGCATACAAAATTATTATATCATCCTTTACGTCACTTTCACATTTTGCCGTCCAACCAAGGCCGCGATCTCATCCACCATCTCATCAGAAATCAAAACAAAATAATCAGTTTCAATTTGTCTGACTCTGCCGCCAGATTCAACAAGCAAACAAACTGAAGTCTGACCAGGCGATCTTTGTAATATCTCGCGCAATTGTGACACTAACTCCGGAGCTGGATTCCCCTGAAGCGCGATTGAAAGCGTTCCAGCTATTACAGGTGCCTGAACAACAACTGTTTTTGGATCAGCCCATTGACCTTGAGAAAGCATTTGAACAAGTTGTGGAAGTTGATCTTCCGTATAGCCGATGAATCCATTTGCCAATAAACTTAATTCGCCATTTCGTCGAGACACTTTTGCAGAGACAAGTGCGAGTTGATCCATTTGCAATGCAGACTTGGAACGAGCAAAAACTTCAGGAAAAAGCACAAGTTCAACTATTCCAGTTGCGTCCTCAACACTTACGAACGCCATTGGTTCTCCTTTTTTTGTAATTATTTCTTTTATCGCTGTTATAACTCCACCACAATGAATCAATTTACTGCTTGGATGATCTTTAACTTTCGCGCACGGAACAATCAATGAACCCAAAACACTCGCGCTTTGTTCAAATGGATGCGCACTAAGATAAAGACCTAGCAATTCTTTTTCCCATGCAAGAAGCTCCTGGATACCTGCCGGTTCTGTTTCACGAAGTGTGATTGCAGAGTCCATCACGGTCGGCGATGCTGAAAACAAACTTTGTTGGTTTGATGAAATCTCTTTTTGAATCGATTTATTATGCATCAAAATTCTATCAACATTTTCTACAAGTTGACGTCTCTCACCAAAACAATCCAGCGCACCAGATTTGATTAAAGCCTCAAGTGATTTTTTATTAAAAGCGTGATGGGAAATTCGGCCTGCAAAATCAGACAAATCTTTGAACGGTCCACTATTTTTTCTTTCTGTAATAATTGACGCGACAACTTCTTCTCCCAAATTTTTCACAACAAGTAAACCAAAACGAATCTGTTTGTCATTCATGAAAGTAAAATCCTTTCGTGATTCATTTATGTCAGGAGACAAAACATCAATTCCAAGACGTTCGCACTCATGAACCGCTTCAGCGATTTTTTCCAAATCCCCAGCCTCGGCAGTCATTAGCGCTGTCATGTATTCGGCTGGAAAATTCGCTTTCATGTACGCGGTTTGATACGCAACCATTCCATAACTTGCTGCGTGGGATTTGTTAAATCCATAGGCCGCGAACGGCTCAATAAGTTTCCAAAGCTGTCGTGCCTTGTCATCAGAAAGTCCATGCGCGACAAATCCTTCCAAAAGTTTTATTTTTTGCATTGCCATTTCTGCTGGAATTTTCTTTCCCATTGCTTTTCGAAGTTTGTCAGCTTCAAGCCATGAGTAGCCGGCCAAATGAATTGCAGTAAGCATGACATCGTCTTGATAAACAATTACGCCGTATGACATCTTTAAAATCGGTTCCATCCTAGGATCAAGATATGAAATAAGCGACGTATCATGTTTACGCTTAATGTATTCTGGAATTGATTCAATCGGACCAGGACGATAAAGCGCGACCATTGCCATAAGGTCCTCAACGCGCTCCGGCTTCAGATCCATGAGATATTTGGTCATTCCTTCTCCGTTCAACTGAAACACACCCATTGTGTGACCTTTTGCAAGAAGGTTAAATGTTTTTTTATCGTTGATTGGGATGCGTTCAATATCAATTTCTATTCCTTTTAATTTTTTCACAAGAGCAACAGCATCTCCCAAAATCGACAAGTTGCGAATTCCAAGAAAATCCATTTTAACAAGACCTGCTGTTTCAACAGCGTGCATTTCATATTGAGTGATAACTTTTCCTTCACGAGTATCAATTTGAAGCGGAGTAAAATCTGTAAGATCAGTTGGTGCAATAACTGCTCCTGCCGCATGAATTGAAACATGGCGGCTACATCCTTCAATTTGCTTTGCAAGATCAATGATGCGACGCACGTTTGCGTCTGTATCATATTTCTTTTTTAAATCCGGCGATTCATTGAGCGCGCGAGTGAGCGTCATTGGAAATCCTTGCGAACCCATTGGAACAAGTTTTGCAATCTCATCTACCATTGGATATGGAAACCCAAGCGCTCGTCCGACATCGCGAACAGAACCACGCGCAAGCATTGTTCCAAAAGTACAAATCTGTGAAACTTTTTCTTGCCCATATTTTCCCCGAACATAATCCAAAACTTCATCACGACGGTTATCAGCAAAGTCAGCATCAATATCAGGAGCTGATGGACGTTCTGGATTCAAAAAACGTTCAAATGGCAATTCATAAGTTAAAGGATTGATTGATGAAATTCCTATTCCGTAACTCACAAGCGATCCTGCCGCTGAACCACGCGTTGTTGTGACAATCCCGTTTGATCTTGCCCAATTGATAAAATCAGAAACAATCAAGAAGTAAGGACAAAAACCTTTTTGATCAATAATTTCCAACTCATACGCGAGACGTTGTTTCATTACATCTGTGAGCGGACCTTCTTTTTCCGCAAGTTGTTGTTCAGCGCGTTGCGTTAAAACTTGACGGAAAGTTTGACCTTCTGGAATTTCAAATTTTGGAAAATTCCATTTTCCAAGTTCGAGCTCAAGCTGACAACGTTCCGCGATACGACGCGTATTTTCAATCGCTTCCGGAACATCGGCAAAACGCTCTTCCATATACTGCGCGCTCACCATTGACGCGTCATAATCGTATGGATTGATTCTCTCAAAATGTTCAAGTGTCTTTCCTCCTTTAATGCAATTCAAAATTTTCCAAGCTTCAGCGTCTTGCGGCTTGAGATACGAAGTATTTTTCGTCGCAACAATCGGCACATTCATTTTTTTCCCAAGCTCGATCAATTGTGAATTCACGCTTTCTTGTTCTGCGATTTCTGGACGATCAACAAGCTCAAGAAAAAAATTTCCATCACCAAATATCTCGACATACTCGCGAACAATTTCTTCAACCCTTTCCGACTTTTCAGACCTTTCCGATCTTGCTCTTATTGCTTCATCAATCTCGCCTTGATATCCACCTGAAAGCGCAATCAATCCTTTTGAATATTTTCGTAAAACTTCTAAATCAATTCTTGGCTTATAATAAAATCCTTCGAGAAATCCGATTGAGGAAAGATGGATCAAGTTTCGATAACCTTCTTCGTTTTGCGCGAGACAAACAAGACGAAATGGTTTTGTATCAATGTGCGCGCGTTTCAAATGACGTCCTTCGCGCGAAAGATAAAAGTCAACTCCAATGATTGGTTTGATTCCTGCGTCTTTTGCTTTTTGATAAAATTCCATTACTCCATACATCGCACCATTGTCAGTAAGCGCCACAGCATCCATCTCGTTTATTTTTATATGTGAAATAAGCTCTTTGATTTTTGGAAGAGCCTCGAGAAGAGAATAATGTGAATGTGTGTGAAGGTGGACGAAAGAGGACATAGAAAAAGGTCGGAAAGGTCTGAAAAGTCGGAAAGGACCGAGAGGTCGGAAAGAAAGACAGAATGAGATTACCATTTTTCTGTAGCGAATCAAAATCAAAAAAAGGACGTCGAATTTTTCGTCCTCCTTTTCCTTTGCTACTTTTCTACTTTGCTACTTTTCTACTCTTTTTCCCTTTTTCCAACCGTTTTTCCACAATATATTCCATTCCTTTTGCCGCTAATTGAACCACAACTCCCAAAGACGAAGTGGCCGTTTCAAATTTTGCCTGAATACCAGAAAGCGCTGATTCAACTTTATGCATCACCTCTTTTCCTTCATTCATAGTTTCATTCACGTTACGCAACATTGACGCCATCTGCCACAAGAGCCAAAAAATCGCGGCCGTAAGCCAAAGCGCGCAGAAAGCTAGAACAATGTACAAAATATCAAGTGGTGAGAACATATCTCCTAATTATTTCCTAGGATCGCATTGTAGCACGAAATTCTTCTTCCAGCACATTACGAATTTTTTCAACTTCTTGATCAACTTCTTTTGATTCAAGTGTTCGTTCATCAGATCTAAATGACAAATGAATCGCGAGTGATTTTTTTCCTTCTTCAACACCTTTACCTCGATAGACATCAAACAATTCAATTCGTTCAAGAAGTGTTGAGATTTTTCTCAACTTCTCTTCGATTGTTTCGTATTCAGAACGCTCATCAAGAACAAATGCTAGATCACGTTTCACTTCTGGAAATTGTGGAATTGGTTTGAATGATTTTGTTGAAGAACACTTCGAGAAAAAATCTGAACCTCGAATGTCGATCAGAACACACGTGACATCTAAACCAAATTCTTTTACGAGTCTATCACTTACCTGCCCAATCTCGCCAACATTATTTTTACCTACATAAATTCCAGCAAAACGACCGTCATGATAATTTGCGATGTAGTCAGAAGGATCGCGAGAACGTTTAACTGACCAGTCATTGATTCCTAGTTCTCGCATCAAACGCGCAAGCGCTCCTTTTGCGCGTAAAAATAATTCGCGTCCATCTTTTCCATAACAAGCCATCACAAGATGCAATGGTTCATCAGGCAGATCACCTTTTTTTGGAATGTAAACCGGTGCGATCTCAAACAAATCCGCTTCTGGAAAACGATGTTGATTCTGTTCAACTGCTGTAAGCATGCTTGGAACAAGAGATGGACGCATGAATTCAAATTCACTGCTTAATGGGTTGCGCAAAGCAATTGCGTGATTTCTATTCAAGCTATAAGCAGTGAGTTGTTTTTCGGAAATAAGCGAATATGAATATATTTCTGTAAAACCAGCGCCCTTCAAAATTTCTTTTGTTCGACGTTGAAACTTAATCACTTGATCTTCCTGAATTAACTGAATTTCGCCAGCCGGAAAAACGGACGGAAAATTTTCATACCCATGCACACGAGCGATCTCTTCAACAAAATCAACAGACGCTTCAATATCATGGTCACGCCAGTATGGGACAGTAACAAAAAAAGTGGTGGAGTGATTCGGCTCAACAACAAATCCAAGTCGCTCCAAAATATCAACCATCTTTTTGTCTTCCATTTCAATTCCCATGAGTGTTCGCGCTTTTTGCGGATCAAAAGAAAACACGCGTGGTTCGTAAGGATTTGCTTGTTCTGTCATAACAGAAGAAGCAACTTTTCCACCTGTCAATTCCGTAATAAGTTCAATAGCTCGCGCGAGCGCCGGTTCTGTCGATTCTGTTGAAAGACCTTTTTCAAACAATAATTGCGAATCAGAATACAAATTCAATGTGCGCGCGGTTCGACGAACAGAAACAGAATCAAACGTCGCGCTCTCAATCAAAACACGTGTTGTATTTTCGGTTGTTGATGTTTCTTCTCCTCCCATTACACCTGCGATCGCAACAGCTTTTTTCGCATCAGCGACAACAAGCATGTCATGTGAAAATTCATAAGTCTTTCCATCAAGCGCTTTTATCTTCTCACCTTTTTTTGCTTTGCGAACAACGATCGTTTCACCGTTAAGTTTATCAGCGTCAAAAGCATGAAGCGGTTGACCGTATTCATGTAAAACGTAATTTGTAATATCAACAACATTGTTAATCGGACGGTGGCCAGCAAGCAGTAAACGTTTTTGCAACCACCATGGAGATGGACCGACCTTAATGTTATCAATCAAAATCGCGGAATACTTCGGACAAAGCTCTGGTTCTTTTACTTCAATCTTGATGTTATTTTGAAGAGGCTCTTTGAACCTACGAAGAATCTCGCGAGATTCTTCGTAGGTTCAAAGAGC
>Ga0209417_1004437_pt1 | contig 16779 bp, 14 predicted proteins | sample RifGroF2_FD_184002 | JGI IMG/M metagenome (GOLD analysis project Ga0209417, IMG submission 184002) | Groundwater microbial communities from Rifle, Colorado, USA - Groundwater F2 (SPAdes) (version 2) | ecosystem: Environmental > Aquatic > Deep subsurface > Groundwater | place: Rifle, Colorado... | reverse complement strand
TTGTATATAGTGCCCGTCCGCCACTACAACGAGTCGGGCGGGTATCGCGTATCGTAATCGTGTAACAATTAAATAGTATGAACAAGAAATTTATTATTGGTCTGACGGTTATAGGATTGATGGTTGGCCTTGGTCGGTTGCTGGCGGCCGGTATTTCGGTAACGCCGGACAAGTTATCCGTGCAAACCTATGTTAAGGGGGAGGCCAGCCGGGATTTGTATGTGAAAAATATCTCGCAGGGCCCGGTGATCTATAACCTCTACGCCGAAGAACTGGCTGACGCAATTAATATTCAGCCGGACTTTGTCAGATTGGAGCCCGCGGAAACCCAAAGGATTAAGATTACCAATAAACCCAGGGAGATCGGGGTTTTTATCACCAATATTGCGGTCGTGGCGCAAGAATTGGATCGCCGTCAGTTTAACGCCTCCGCCGGCGTTAAAATCCCTTTGGATTTAAGGGTTAATGCCGCGCCCAAGACAATTTTTTCAGAGCTGGGTTTTTGGGGTATAATAGGAGGAGTCTTATCAATTATCGCCTTGTCCTTAATCATCATGATCATCCGTAAAAAGAGGCTGCCATTGTGGCGGCGATTATTTAAGCGGTAAAAGAATGACAGACAGCAATTTCGGCAAAATTCAGGTTTATACCGGCCACGGCAAGGGTAAAACCACGGCCTCTTTGGGTTTGGTCATCCGGGCCTTGGGCAGGAATAAAAAAGTGGCCATCGTTTATTTTGATAAAGGCGGCCGGGATTACGGCGAGCGGAACATTTTAGAACGGTTAGTCGGCGAAAACTTTAGGTATTTTGTGACCGGCGAAGAAAGATTCAACAGCCAGACTAAAAAATTCCGTTTTGGAGTAACGGCGGGCGACCGGCAGGAGGCGGAACGCGGCCTGAGAATTGTTGAAGAAATTTTCACCGAGGGCTTAACCGATCTGCTTATTTTAGATGAAATTAATTCCACCATTACCTTGGGCATGTTAGAGATTGAGCGGTTTTTAACGCTCCTGGATCAAAAACCCAAATACCTGGAAATTGTTTTAACCGGGCGCGAGGCCCATCCGCGGATTTTGCAAAGGGCTGATTTGATCACGGAAATGAAGCTGGTCAAGCATTATTTTTACCAGGGTACCGAAGCCCGGGAAGGCATAGAGTATTAGTTTTTTATTGATATAATTATGAAGCGTGCCCGCCCGTTACGACAAGACGGGCAGATAGCGTGTCATAAATCCTAAATCCTAAATAAAAGCCAAAGCAGGTTTAGGCCATTATAATTTAGACTTTGGCTCATTGTTTAGGATTTAGAGCTAAGGATCTTAGGATTTAAGGTTTTTTTACCTTTATTTGCCAATTTACCCCATGACTTAACACTTAACGGATTTCTTTTAATTTTTTCTTCATTATTTATCAATCATTAATTTTTTAACCAGCCTTATTATGAAAGCATTTAAATTTTTGATCATGGCTTTGATATTCTTTGTCGCCGGTTTTTTCGTCGGCCAGGGATATCAGGGCACTTCATTCAATCAGCCGGCCGATAATCAAATCAGCCAGCAACCTGAGAAGATAACTTTAGTCATACAATTTACCGAAACCGAGGCAATTGAGATTCAAAACATTGAGCCGGCGGCCGGACAGACCGTTTTGGGTTTACTGGAGGCCGAAGCGCAAAAAAACGGACTGGCGCTTAAAACCAAGGATTATGGCGACTTAGGCGTGTTAGTTGAAGGCATCGGCGACGTGCTCAACGGACAGGACAACAAATATTGGCAGTATTTTGTAGACGGCGAACAAGTGATGATTGGTGCCGGACAGTCTAAGCTTAAAGGCGGTGAACGGGTGGAATGGCGTTTTCAAGCCAGTGAGTTTTAGTCAAGAAATCACGTAATCAAGAAAACAATAAATCAATTAATCAAATAATCTCTTAGTTTGTATGAATAAAATTTTTATTATCATTAGCCTGTTATTGTTAGCGTTTATCGGCGTGGTTATGAGATTAGTGCCTCATCCGGCCAACTTTACTCCGGTATTTGCCATTGCTTTATTCGCCGGCTTTTATTTATCTAAAAAATGGTCGTTGATTTTGCCGCTGGCCATAATGCTGATCGGCGATTTTTTTATCGGTTTTTATGATTGGAAATTGATGCTGGTGGTCTATGGTTCCATTGCCCTAGCCGGCTTAATCGGCTTGGCTACCCGGAATAATCGCAATATTTTCACCGTCGCCACCGCCACGCTTTTGGCGTCAATTGTCTTTTTCTTAACTACCAATTTGGCGGTTTGGTATTTTTCCAGCTGGTATAGTCACGATTGGACCGGCCTGTTTCAGTGTTACACTCTGGCCGTGCCTTTCTTTAAAAACAGTTTGCTGGGCGATTTGTTCTTTGTCAGCCTGTTTTTTGGCGGCTACGAAGCGATTAAAATGTTTGTCGCTCAAAAAGTGGTTTTATTATCCTCGGTTAAATCAAAATAGCTGCCGATAAATTTTAGTCCCTGCTCAGTTCGGCGGCTTGGCAGGGGCTGAATAAAAAACGTTTGTTGATTTTTGGCAGACGGTTTTTTGTTTTTATGTTATAATTTTAACGGGTCTGCTAAGATAACAGACTGAGGCGGCCTGCCTGGTTTAAAACAGCTGGTCGTCCAAGATTAACTAAAACACTCCTGACGTATGAATATTAATAGTTATTTTCAAACAGCCGTTAAAAAGTGCGCTTCCGATGTTCATTTGGTTTCCGACAAGCCGCCTTTTTTAAGAATTGACGGGGATTTATTGCCTATTTTAAAAGAGCCGGTTATTTCCAAAACCGAACTGGAAAAAATGATTTACGCCATTTTAACCCCCAACCAGAAGGGGAAGTTTATTGAGGAAAGAGATCTGGATTTTTCATACGAAACCGCCGACGGCTCAAGATTTAGAGTTAATATTTTATGGGAAAAAAACAGCGTTGCTTTGGTGGCCCGAGTTATTACCTCTAAACTGCCCACCATGGAGGAAATCGGCATGCCCCAGATGGCTTACGAAATGACGCGTTCCCGCCAGGGTTTAATTCTGGTAACCGGCCCGACCGGTTGCGGCAAGTCTACCACCTTGGCGGCCATGATTAATTTAATCAACCAGGAGCGGGTGGCCAATATAGTCACCCTGGAAGACCCCATAGAATTTATTTTTGAATCCGACAAAAGCTTGATTATGCAAAGGCAGTTGGGAACGGATATGGCCACCTTTGCCAGCGCTTTAAAGCATGTTTTAAGACAGGATCCGAATGTGATTATGGTGGGGGAGATGCGCGATCTGGAAACCATTGCCGCCACCCTAACTTTGGCGGAGACCGGGCACCTGGTTTTAGCCACTTTGCATACTCATAACGCCGCTCAGACAATCGACAGGATCGTGGATGTTTTTCCGCCGTACCAGCAGAATCAGGTAAGGATGCAGTTGTCTATGTCCTTAAATGGCGTGATCAGCCAGCAGTTATTGCCTAAAAAAGACGGCGGCCGCATTGCCGCTCGCGAAATCATGATCAATACTCCGGCCGTGGCCAATATTATCAGGGAAAATAAAATTCCCCAGATTAAGACGGCTATTCAAACCAGCGCTGAGGACGGCATGGTCACCTTGGAACAGGATTTAAAGAGATTACTCAAGGATAAGTTAGTTGAAAAAGAAATGGTGGAATATTACCTGCAAACGTTGCCGAAGATATAAGGATTAAAAGCTCAAAATTCAAAATCAAGGATTGAAGGTTGCAGATTAAAGATTAAAAAACGTTGAGTTGATCAACGTTTTTGTTGCGGTCAATTTGATTTTATTTGATTTTTGTCATAGACTCAAATTTGCATAAAGCCCTCTTAGCTCAACTGGATAGAGTGCTTGGCTTCGGACCAAGAGGTTGCAGGTTCGACTCCTGCAGAGGGCACCACTACAGAACTAGACGGCTTTTTTAGAGCCATTTGATGGGCGGCACAAAGTGCCGCCCATTGATTTTCCGGCGCAGACAAAGGGTCACTCGGCCTGCTATCGCAGGCCTCGCGGTTTTGTTATGGTGTGGCTTTACAACCACGCTCGAACCTATTTAGCAAGAATTTCTGACTCTGACGCACGCCTCCGCGCCCCGCCAAAGGCGGGGCTACGCCTCAAGCAAAATTTTTTTCTGCTTTTTGAATTTTGCACGCCCCCATTTTCTTTTTTCAATTAAGGAAGAAGAAAATTTTTTATCTGCTTTCTGTTTTGGCGGCGGCTGGCGGCGGGAAAAAACAGTAAAAAGATTATCGGCTATTTTTTCTAACAAAAATCACCATATTGCTTTTGAATGGTTTTAACCCCAAATCGCTATCGCTAAAATCTTCTGGGCGAAATAAAAAAATGCCTTCATAGCCATTTTGTAACGCGTTGTTCACTTGCTCAAGATTGGTAGGATCAATAAGTATTTGATTAGGTGATAATTCATCTAATTTTCCTGAAAAATTTTTGAGTCTGCCTTGGCGGACTTTCTCAATCCAATCAGCAGTTTTTTGACTTACTTCTGTAAGATTTTTACGATAATTATAGACGACTTCATTTTCTTTTTGCTCGGTTCCTACTAAATGATAGCCTACTTTCATTCTTAATCTCATGCTCGGATAATTGTTATCGGCTATATTTGTTAGAATAAATTTTTTTCCTGCTTCTTTTGCAAGTCGATCTTGTTCCAAAGACATTTGTTCGCCGATGCCTTTGCCTCTTTTTTCAGGGAGTACGACTGTGCCAGCCGCCCAAGCTTCATCTGGTTTAATATTTTTACCCATAGTGCCATTTTCTAAAACGACTATCGTTGTAGCTATAAGCTGGTCACCTTCTTTGGCTAAGGCCACCTGAAGTTGGTTATTTTTTATTTGCGTTTGTCTGAAAGCAACCTTGCCATTAAACTGTTTTTCTGAAAGTGGGTCGGAAAAATGATTATCTATTTCAAATTGATAATAAGCCGCTACTCCGGCACGGTTATCGGGGCTTAGGGTTGAAATTTTTATATCGCCTTCTTGTTCTTTGATTACTTCAGGGGCTACCAATTCTTGATCTAATCCTTCAGTAGTCGCAGTTTGTTTCTCTGAGCTCGCTAAAGCAATCTCGGCTTTTGTATCATCAGTCAGCCAAGTAATTTCGTCTTTAGCACTTTTTATGCGTTTAGCAAAACCTCCTTGAATAAAAATAGAACTAGCTTTCTGTTGGTCAAATCCTTCGGCGGCTTTTTTTATACCTTGTTTGGCTATTCTAAAAATATTCGTTTTTTCGTCAGAAACGATTGATCCTGCCTCCCCAGCGATATTTTTCAAATCCGCTTCACTGTACTCTGGTTTTTTAGGTATTGTTTGTTGCTGTTCCGTCGTTTCTAAAGGCTCACCTCTATATTTTGACTTTTCATCAATCATAAATATTTAGATAACTGTTTTCTAATATCCTTAAGCCTTTCTTCGTCCAATGTTTTTTGGTAATCCGAAATAGCTTGGTAAAGTTTTTTTTCAAGACTCCCAAGTTTATTTTTATGTTTGGACAGTATAGATTTTAATTCCTCAACTTTTTTTATGATTTCTGCTTCATCCATAGTATTAGTTCGCGCTAATTCAAGTATTCTGCACCACTACAAATATCCTTAATCAGGGTATTTTTTTATTTAGCACTTTTTTAAATACTCAAGACCAGTAATTGGCGCTGATGAATACCCCCCCTAAAGAAGGCCCTGGATTATCTGATGTAATTTAAGGGATTGACTCTGACGCCGTTGGTTCTGACTTCAAAGTGGAGATGCGGGCCGGTAGAGCGGCCGGTGGAACCGATAGCGCCGATAATGTCGCCACGGGCGACGTTTTGCCCTGTTTTAACGTAGATTTTTGACTGGTGGGCGTAGAGAGTTTGCAGGCCGCCGCCGTGGTTGATTATGACAAAGTAGCCGTAGCCGCCGTTATTCCAGCCGGCTTTTTCTATGATGCCGGATTCGGCCGCGTAGATGGGCTGGCCGGTTTTATTGCCTATATCCAGGCCGCTATGCAGCCATTTAAAGTATTGGGTAATTCTGTGGGAATTGGTCGGCCAGAGCAGCTGGCTATTGCTGGCCGGCGCCGGGGTAAAGATGTTTTTAATAGAAGCGGTGGCTACCGGCGCGTAAACAATTTGTTCTTTGCCGTCGGGGATGATGACGGTCTGGCCGATTTGGATATCGGCGGCCGACGCCAGTTTATTAAATTCTATAATTTTATTGACTTCGCCCTGATATTTTTTGGCCACCTTGGATAAGGTGTCGCCTTTTTGAATTTTGTAGCTTAAACCGTTGACTGGCAGGATTTTTAAAGTTTGTCCGGGTTTGATCAGCGAATAATAGTTGAGATTGTTTTCCCAGAGCAGGGTATTGGTGTTGAGATTGAATTTTTGGGCGATGGTGCTTAAAGTGTCGCCAACCTGGACCACGTAATCAAGGATTTTATCGCGGCTTTTGACCACCGTTTCCGGATCGGTGATTTCCGGAGAAATCAGGGCGGCTTCGTCGCCAGTGGTGGTCACCAGGGTGTCAATCCCTTCATCGGTTTTTTCTACCGCTTCCGCCTGAGTCAAGGCTTCGCCGGCCAGATAAGATTTAGGCGAGCCGTCTTCCTTGAGCGGGCCTTCGGTGATTTCCTGACTGCGGTCTTCTTCTAAAAACAATTCTCCGGTTTTGGCGATATGATAAAGAATGGTTTGTTGGCCAAAATTTTCCGGCCTGACTTCTTCGGCCTGGAGGTTGTTTAAAATGCCGGCCAGGCCGAGAGCGATCACAAAAATAATCGGCAAAAAATACTGCCAGTTGAATTTTTTATCCGCCTGGATTTGTGCCGGGCGCGGCAGTTTTTTGCAAAGCCGTTTTAATTTATACAGGGGTAGCAGCAGGGTAAAAAAAATGGTCTTGTATAAAATTATAAAAGGCCAGACAAAGATTTTTCCCAGTAGCCTAAAAGCTTTTTTCAGTTTGCCCAGACCTCTTAAAAATTTTAGCAGACCGGCCAGGATTTTTTGCTTTATTTCGGAGGAAATATGCTTAGCGATTAATCTTTCTTAATGATTATCAAAATACCATAAACCGCCTTATTGGTCAACGCGTTTTGCCTTGACGCGTTTTGCCTTGAAAAATAGCCTCATATCAGCTAGAATGAAAGCATTATCTATTGACTCCCCAATCATGACAACCTTTTTTAATCATCAGGCGATTGAACAAAAATGGCAGCGGGTCTGGGCCGATTCGGCTATTAATCAGACGGGTCCGGCCAAGGGCAAAAAAAAATATATTCTGGACATGTTTCCCTATCCCTCGGCCGATGGTTTGCACGTCGGCCATCCAGAAAGCTACACGGCCACTGATATTATGGCGCGTTATTTTAGGTTTAAGGGGTTCAATGTTTTGCATCCCATGGGTTTTGATTCTTTCGGTCTGCCGGCCGAAAATTATGCCATTAAACAAGGCGTTCATCCGCAAATAAAAATTCAGGAAAATATTGTTAATTTTCGCCGACAAATAAAGTCTTTGGGCTTTTCTTACGACTGGAGCCGGGAAGTGGACACTTCCTCGCCGGAATATTACAAATGGACCCAGTGGTTGTTTTTAAAACTGTACGAGCAAGGCCTGGCTTATAAAAGGCTGGCGCCGGTCAACTGGTGTCCTAGTTGTCAGACGGTTTTGGCCAACGAACAGGTAGAAAATGGCAAATGCGAACGTTGCGAAACAGACGTTATGCAGAAAAATTTGGAACAGTGGTTTTTTAAAGTGACGGCTTACGCGGAAGAATTGCTTAATAAAATAGACGATTTAGATTATGCCGAAGCTTTAAAGGCCACGCAAAGGAATTGGATCGGCAAGTCGGAAGGAGCGGAAATAGAATTTGTAATTAAAAATGAAGAATTAAGAATTAAAGTTTTTACCACTCGGCCGGATACGATTTTTGGCGCCACCTATTTGGTTTTGGCGCCTGAGCATGAATTAGTTAAAAGCTTAAAACTAAAAGCTGAAAACTTAAACGAGATTGATAGTTATATTAAAGCGGCCCAAAAAAAGAATAAACTGGAACGGACCGATCTGGCTAAAGAAAAGACCGGGGTTGAGCTGCAGGGGATCAAGGCGATTAATCCGGCCAACCAAGCAGAGATTACGGTATGGATCGCCGATTATGTTTTGACTGATTACGGCACTGGCGCCATTATGGCCGTGCCGGCGCATGACGAACGGGATTGGGAGTTCGCCAAGAAGTTTAATTTGCCGATTAAGGAAGTCGTGGTTAAGGTTATGGGGAACAGAAAATTGGTAGCTGAATGTCGTGATGGAGTTGCGGCGGTCCTGGTTAAGAATGGCAAGGTTGCGATTTTATATAATAAAAAAACGGATGAATATAGAATTATTAGCGGAGGATACGAAGCAGACGAAGATGATTTTACAACTTTAAAAAGAGAAATTGTTGAAGAGTCGGGGTATATTGATTTTGAAATTAAAGACTATCTCGGTCAGATAGAAGCTAATTTTTTTGCTAAAGGCAAAAATGTTGAGCGTCATAAATTTCAACCTTTTAAGTGATCGGACAGTTTCTACCAGCTTTGAAGAAGACGAAGATTTTAATGTTTTATGGGTTAACATGGAAGAGGCCATTGAAAAATTATCAACTGCCGGTTCAGGTGAAGACGAATTTGTTAAAAGAGTATTTGATTTTAAACAAAGATGTTTTGCGGGGGAGGGTACTATATTAAATTCCGGAAAATTTGACGGCCTGTCGTCAGCTCAAGCCAAAGACAAAATCATCAAATTTGTCGGCGGTCAAAAGCAGGTTCAGTACAAAATCCGCGACTGGCTGGTTAGCCGTCAAAGATATTGGGGCGCGCCGATCCCCATTATTTATTGCGTCAAGTGCGGTCAGGTGCCGGTGCCGGAAAAAGATCTGCCGGTTTTACTACCGCAAGACGTGGATTTTAAACCGACCGGCGAATCGCCTTTAGCCCGTTCACAATCATTTCATCAGGTCAGCTGTCCAAAATGCGGAAGTCCGGCCAGGCGCGAGTCCGACACCATGGACACGTTTGTCTGTTCTTCCTGGTATTTTTTAAGATACGCTGACGCCGGTAATCAACAGGCGGCTTTTAGCCCTAAGGCGGTTAAGTACTGGCTACCGGTGGATTTGTACATCGGTGGCCTGGAGCACGCCGTTGGCCATTTGATTTATTCGCGCTTTATCGTCAAAGCCCTGCGGGACATGGGAATTATTAAAATTGACGAGCCGTTTTTAAAAATCAGAAATCAGGGCATAATTCTGGCGGAAGACGGGCGAAAGATGTCCAAGCGTTGGGGCAATGTTATAAATCCCGACGAGGTGGTTGAAGAATATGGCGCCGACACCATGAGAATGTACGAAATGTTTATGGGCCCGCTGGAGGACATGAAGCCCTGGAACCAAAAGGGGATTATCGGTCTGAGGAGGTTTTTGGAAAAAATATATAAGTATGTTACGAGTGATAAAGAAATTACAAATGCCCAATCACAGATTACAAATGCCGATATGGAGCGCTCCCTTCATAAAACGATCAAGAAAGTCACCGAAGATATTGAGAATTTGAGATTTAACACGGCCATTTCCGCCATGATGATTTTTATGAACGACGTCGCCGGTCATGAGCCGGCGGTCAGCCAGGACATACTGGAAAAGTTTTTGATTATACTGTCGCCGTTCGCGCCGCACTTGGCGGAAGAATTGTGGCAGTCTTTGGGCCATCCGGAATCAATCTTTAAACAACGGTGGCCCGCCTATGATGATAAGTTAGTCATTGATGAAGAAGTGACCATCGCCATCCAGATCAACGGCAAACTGCGCGAGACCATTAAAGTTAAGCGGTGGCTGAGCGAAAAAGAACTAAGGCCCAAGGTTGAAAGCCTGCCTAACGTTAAAAAATTTATTGGCGGCCGGCCGATTAAAAAGTTTATCTACATTGAAAATAAACTGGTTAACATTGTGGCCTAAGGCAAGTGCATTATCCCGTTTGCTTTTATCTATAGCCTTGTCCGGGCCGTCCGTTCAACATTATGTTTATCCTTAAGGACTATCAGCATAAACACATTTTACCGCCTGATTTAGCTTCGCTTTATACCTCCAGAACCATCATCCTGGTGGCCAGCGGTTTTTTGGGCCTGTTTTTGCCGGTGTTTTTGCTGATCAATATCAAGAGCCTGGAGCTGGTTTTGCTGTATTACCTGATCGGCTGGGGACTGTATCTGTTTTTGGTGGCCCCCGGGGCGATGCTGATTAATAAATTCGGGATCAAGGCGGTTTTTACCGCCGCTTTGCCGGTCTTGGCTTTGTATTACGCCACTCTTTATTTTTTACCCGGAGACGTTTTGGTTTTTACCGTTCTCTCCATGCTGGTTTTGGTGTTGTACCGGATGTTGTATTGGGTGCCCTACCATACGGAGTTTGCCAGTCTTTCGCAAAGAGAAAACCGCGGCAAACAGCTGGGCTTATTAGATTTTTTTTCTTCTTTTTTGGGCATTATCATCCCGCTGGTTTCGGGATTTTTAATTAAGGAGTTCGGCTTCCAATTGGTTTTTGTGATCGTCATCATTCTTATTTTTACCGCCATGATCCCCTTAAGATTTTTGCCCCGTCTTAAGGTCAGGTACAGCTGGAGCTATAAAAAAACCTGGCAAGAATTTTTTTCCCGCAAGAATCGCAAGATGATGCTGGCTTACATGGGCGACGGGGCGGAGAACTGGGTTGGCGGGGCTTTGTGGCCAATTTTTATCTGGCAACTTTTGGAGGGACAGTACCTGACAGTCGGCGCGATTTCTTCGGTGATTACTTTGGCCGCAGTGGTGTTAAAGCTGGCGGTGGGTGATTATTCCGACAAATTCAGCAAACGTAAAATGATGAGGATCGGCTCAATTTTATATGCCTTCGGCTGGATTGTTAAAATGTTTATTACCACCGCTTTTCAGATTTTTCTCGCTTCCACTTACCATAATTTCGCTTTAATTTTACTAAGAACTCCGCTGGACGCCTTAATGTATGAAAAAGCGGCCGATAGCGGCCATTATGTTGATGAATATTCCACCTTAAGAGAGATGTTTCTCCAACTGGGGCGGGTGATTGTGATTGTGGCTGTTTTGCTACTTTTAAGATTTTTGCCTCTCAATCTGGTGTTCTTTTTAGCGGCCATTGCTTCATTATTGGTTAATTTACTGCCTCACCATGGCATTTATGAAAAAACTGGCGTTAGATAAAAAGAATCAAGCGCAGGTTATCCGGGCGGCCGTTAAGGTTTTACGGGGCGGGGGCGTTATTGTTTATCCGACGGAAACAGCTTACGGCCTGGGGGCTGATTTTTTAAACCCTCGGGCGGTTGAGAGGGTTTACAAAATTAAGGGCCGGGATTATAATAAACCGTTATCCGTCCTGGTCAGCAGTTATAAAATGGCTGAAGAAATTGTCAGTTTTGATCAGGCATCGTTAAAATTAGCCAAGCAATATTGGCCCGGAGCGCTGACATTAATTTTAAATTTTAAAGAAGCCGTGGCCGATGAATTGAAAATCGCCAATCAGCCGACTCTGGGTTTGCGGATTTCGGCAAACAGGCTGGCCACCGCCATCGTCCGAAAGTTTGGTCAGCCGATCACGGCCACCAGCGCCAACCTGGCCAATCAGCCAAGCTGTTATGCCGCGGCTGAAGTCATCAGGCAATTTTCCAGCCAAAAATATCAGCCCGATTTACTTCTTGACGCCGGAGATTTGCCCAGGCGCGAAGCTTCCACCGTCGTGCGAATTATTAATAACCAAGTTGAGATCGTCAGGCCGGGGAGCGTGGCGGTTAAATTCAATAAAACACGGATAGTTCGCTGATTAATCATTGAAAATATCCGTGAGTTATCGGCGATTCATCCGTGAACAAACGGCGTTATCCGTGGTTTGCCCTGTCAACTCACTGATAGTTAACGGATAAATAACTGACCAATCACTGATCAATTGCTCACCTCCTTAATTACCAGTTACCAGTAATAGGTTAAGAGTCATGCTTGTCATTTCAACCGAGTCAGCCTAATGCCCGCCTTGCGTTTGCCTGCCCCAGGCCGTTGTTTCCGCGCAGAGGCAGGCGTTTCTCCTCACTAAAGCCCGTCTTTTAGGTCTAAATGATAAATGTAGGCGCATGATAATTTGATTTTTGATTTGTTGTTTTCTTGATTTATGGATTTACTTTTACAAACAGACTATTTGCTAAAAAAGACCGGCTTAAAGCCGGATAAGCTCAAGGGCCAGAATTTTTGCGTTGACGAAAAAGTCATTTCCCAAATGGTTGAAGCGGCCCAAGTTGATCATGATGATGAGATTTTAGAGATCGGGCCAGGCTTTGGTTTTTTAACCCTGGCCTTGCTTAAAAGAGCCAAAAAGGTGACGGCCGTGGAATTGGAGAAAAAGTTTATCGCCCCGCTGAAAAATTTACAAAGGCTGCATCATAATTTTCGGCTGATTGAGGGGGACATTTTACGTGTTAATGATGATCAGCTGCCCGGGGGCAACTATAAAATAGTGGCCAATTTGCCGTATTCCATCACCTCGGTTTTTTTAAAAAAGTTTTTAACCAGCGGTCACCAGCCTTCGTCAATGACGCTGTTGATCCAAAAAGAAGTTGCCCTAAGAATTTGCGCCCGGCCTGGCGCCATGAGCCGGCTGGCTCTCGCCGTTCAGCTTTACGGCCGACCGCGGCTAGTTGATTTTGTCCAAGCTTCCAGTTTTTGGCCGCGGCCGGCCGTTGATTCGGCCATTTTACAAATTACCGATCTCCATGGTTATTCTTATCAGAATCAGGCGGCGGAAAAAATATATTGGCAAATTGTCCGGTCCGGTTTTGCCGCTAAAAGAAAACAGCTGAAGAATAATTTAAAAAACAGCCTGCACCTTAAAGCGGCTGAGGCGGATAAAATGCTACAAACAGCGGGCCTAAACGCCCAAAGCCGCGCCCAGGAGCTTTCACCGGCCGATTGGCTCAAATTAGCTCAGGCTTATCAAGCAACGTTGATTGACGTTTAAGCGGGAATTCTGATATAATTTATCAGGTAGCTTTGATAAATTTTGTTGTTTGGCGCTAAAAATAATCCAAAAAATGGCGCTTAGTGTGGAGTGAAGCATTTTTTAAAATATGCCCGAGGAATATCCAATACAACCTGATTTTTTTGTTGATCACCATGACGATAGCCAGGAGAATCAAGTTGAAAAAAAGAAGTCGCCAAAAACTCCCATGGGGCTGGTCATGTTGATTTTTGGTTTAGCCATTGTGGCGGTTGTCTTTGCCTCCAATCAGTGGATTAAAAGTTTGCAATTTCCTTTTTTAATACCTCAAAGCAAACAAGCGTCCAACCTTAATTTTAACGGGCAAAATAACGATTTTAATAACTTGCTCAGCCTCAGCGGAACCGATACCGACGGCGACGGCTTGTCGGATTACGACGAAACTTATTTGTATTATACTTCGCCTTATTTAGAGGATTCCGATTCGGACGGCTTTAACGATTACGAGGAGCAGCAAAGCGGCAATGATCCTAATTGCCCTCAGGGTTCCGTCTGCCAGTCTCAGGGGTCGCCGGCGGTGATGGCTGATACTTCCGCCGCCATTTTGAGCCAATTCAGCAATTTATCCGACGATGAATTAAGGCAACTTTTAATTACGCAGGGCTTACCGGCCGAGGAAGTAAATAGCCTGGATTCCGCCACCTTGCGTCAGACTTTTAACGATGCTTTGGCGAATTTTAATACGCCGGATTATTTTGCCGATTTATTGCAAAACACGCAAATTGAACTGACCCCGACGCAAATCAAGGAAATATTGCTGGCTCAGGGCATGACCGAAGCCGAGGTTTCGCAATTTACCGATGAAGATTTATTATTGATTTGGCAGCAGGCCATGGCCCAGGCGCAAGAGGCCGGCAATAGTTTAGGCAACTAGCGCCATTATTTAAAATCATTATGAAGCCGAAATCAACAAAACATCAATTGGCCACGTTTTTTCTGGTGATTTTTTTGAGTTTTGTCATGTTTACCGGTCTGGCCATTCCTAAAGCGCAGGCCCAGTGGGCGGTTTTGGATCCGGCCAATTTGGGTCAGAACATTTGGTCAGGGGTTAAATGGGTTTACGATAAATTCATGAAACAGGCGATCGCTTTGGCTTTTAAGGAAGGTTTAAAAATGGTTTTAAGCCAGATCGCTTATGATACCGCCACCCAAATCGCTACCGGCGGCCGCGGCCAAACAGCCAGTTTTTGGAATCAAAATTGGGGCGATTATTTAAGCGGCGTGGGCGACGCCGTTTTAGGGCAACTGCTTGATGATTTAAGCAAGGAGTGGGGACAATTTGATATTTGCAACCCCTCTACCGTCAACATAAAATTAGGCATTCATTTATCTTTATTTAAAGAAAGAAAGCCCAGCCAGTTTGGTTTAAATGCCAGGTGTAATTTCAGCGAAATCAGCAATAATTGGCAGGAGTGGGCCAGAGAGGTTCAAAGCGATCCTTCCAAGCTTTACGGCGATTTGCGCGAATCTTTTAAGCCGGCCGAAAATGACGCTGGTATGTATCTGACCCTGCATTCAACTTTATTGACTAAAGAAGAGGATAGCCGGCTTAACGCCTGGATTGAACGTTCGGTAAACCAGGGCGTTAAGGACGTAGCCTCGCCGATTACCCGTAGCATTAAAACCCCGGCCTTGTTGCTGGGTGAAAAGTACGCCAGCGTTGACAGAGAGACCGGTAAGGTTGAACACACCTATACCGGGGAAATTGTTGATTCATTTTTAGGCACTTTCACCAATACTTTAATGGCCAAGTGGATGGATCAGCTGTTTAACAAGGGATTTGACACGGCTCAGGAAATAAACAGTCAATTGGGTTTACCTGGCGGCGGCGGTTCAGGCAATTCGCCCTCAGCCCAGGCGGGCGGTCAAGATACGTTTGCCGGCCTGGCGGAGGTCAATTTTACCAGCAGCGAACAAAACATTATTGATCTTTTGAGCTTGCCAGACACTAATCCCCAGGTGGATAGCGCTCCCGGGCCGACCAGCGAAGTGGTGGACGGCAATTTTGTCACGGCTGTTAAAGCCAAGATGACTTTAAGGGAAGCCATGAACGCCAGGCCGCCGTTAGTTGACGGAACCCAGCCAGTGGGCTTTTTGTCAAGCGGTAGCGAGCCTGGTTATCAGAACGGTTATCCTTACCGCAGTTTGGTTATTTTAAGAACTCAGAGGATTATTCCGGTGGGCTGGGAGCTGGCCGCCATGTACCATAAGCTTTACGGCGAAACCGACACGATCAATTTTAATTATTTAACCAACTGTTTTGAAGATCCGGACGATCCCGCTAACCCCAGAAAACCTGACGGTACCAACACCAATCATCCTTATGATTGCCGGGAAAACACCAACGGCAATGATTCATCGCCGGCGGAAGAATCAGCGATCCCGTATTTACCGCCAGACTTTGTTTACGACCTCAACCCTTATTATCATTTAGTAGATCCCAACTGGGTCTTAAAAGCGCCGGAAACCATTTGTAACAGGCAGGGACCGGGTCCGGAAGTGGTTTATGACGAACTGCAATGCATTAAAGATAATGTTTTGAACACCACCATTAAGGGGTCTCAGGATGAGGGGGATGCTATGTCCGGTCCGTATTGCGAATCCGACGGCGTGATTGATAACAACCCGGATGTACCGGTGAGGGTGGTTCAGCGCAATGCCGATTACTGCGGCGACTGGCAAAGCTGTATTTTGGAAGGCGAGGACGGCAGCTGCAAGGCTTACGGCTATTGCGCCAAAGAAAAACCGGTCTGGCGCTTTGCCGGCAGCGCCTGCGAATCTTATTACAACTCCTGTGAAACTTTTAGCGATCAGGCGGGCAATCAGGTTTCTTATTTAAGAAATACTTTAACGGCCTGCGATCAAAGCGAGGCCGGCTGCGCCTGGTATTCGCTTACAGGCGAAACGGATAATAACGGGCAGGTCAATTGGCTACCCGGCGACAGGCTTTATTTGAATCAGGAATCGGAGTCGTGCAATTACGCCGACGCCGGCTGTACCAAGCTTTCTGTTTTAAAACCAGGCTTAAATTCAGCGTTTAACGGTGACTTTAGCGAACCGGATCTAAAGAACGGCGCTTTACCTTTAGGCTGGGCCATTAACGAGACCGTTCAGGCGGAATGTGATTTTAGCTACAACGCGGCCGCGGGCCAAATGACCATCACGGCCACAAACTGGCTAGGTGCCAACGATACTCATTGCCAGCTGGAGAGCGGCGGCCTTATTCCCATTGATCCTCAATTTACTTACCAGTTCAGTTATAAGATTTTTACAGGTGAGGCTAATGTTTGGGCGGGTGTTGGGTTGACTTTTTATGACGCCAATGGCCAGTTGTGCGATCTGAATCATGCCGCGCCTTGTAACACGTCTTTGGGGCAGAAAATTTTTGGAGATGTTTATGCAGTACCCCAAACACCGACTTATAAGAGTTTTACGATTGGTCCGGACTCGGCTACCGGTGACGATTTATTGCCGGGCGCCAGCTACGTTAAAATAGTTATTAAAGGGCCTCATCATCATAGCGGCGAGGGCGCAGATGGCCCAATCAACGTGGATGATTTCCAGCTGACGGTCATCAAATCGCCCATTGTTAAATATAACCAGGGAGGAATGCAATACTTACTGCGAGGAAAATGCCCTATCTCCAAGCATAGATTCCAGCAACTACAACCAGAAATACC
>Ga0209417_1004435_pt1 | contig 16788 bp, 19 predicted proteins | sample RifGroF2_FD_184002 | JGI IMG/M metagenome (GOLD analysis project Ga0209417, IMG submission 184002) | Groundwater microbial communities from Rifle, Colorado, USA - Groundwater F2 (SPAdes) (version 2) | ecosystem: Environmental > Aquatic > Deep subsurface > Groundwater | place: Rifle, Colorado... | reverse complement strand
AATGTAGCAGCAGAATTAAAAATATCAAGGTATAGGGATCCATTTTACCTAGTTAGTGATGATGTAAACATCTCCGTACAAAAGACAAACACCACAGAATTTGAAACTTCCAATCAGCTAAACTCCTTTATAACCAACTTCGAGTTTTATAATCATACAGATGCTCCAGACTTTACACAAAGGATGTTTGGGCAGTTTGACAGTTCATCTGTTAACGGTTATGAAACTATCCTGGGGTCTGCCGGGCACAATCCTAATACTCCCAACCCAAGCAGTAATTCCTATGCAGATTTCATCTATTGGGGTACAAAAGCTTCAGCGATAGAATGTAATGTTGCAGGAGTCCCAGGAATAAAGCTGGATAATGAACATAAGCTGTTGTACACAGGGATTCCTTGTGAAGGGATTTAGACCTCACCAAATACCAATCTTTCTCTAGAGATTAAGGTAGTAACTTCCTTACTTCTAGTAAACAACTCTCCATTGACATCAACAGCAAAGCCATATTGGGCAGGAATCAGACTGTCCGTAAGATCTCTAATAAACAGGTTAGCGCTAGGGCTCTCCTCCCCCTCATTCTCCCTAAAAATAACTATCTGCTCTATAAGTGTAACTTCCATATCTTTAATAGTCTCCTCTGCAACCATCTTTTGAATTTCAGGGTATTTAGTTAAGTCTAATTCTCCAACATTCACAGTAGAAAATCTATTCAAGATATCTTCAGAAAGATAAAACTGCTGGTCTATACTGTGAGTCACAAGGAAAAAAGAGTATATACCTGCTAACACCACCCCAAATAGGATTAATGCCAATATGCTGTCTAATGAAAAGAAAAATCCTTTTTTCATTTTTTTATTAATCTAGTTATAACCAGCCAAATAATAATCGCAACAATGATTACCCCAACAATCAAAATTGTCAGGAAATTACTTTTGTTAGTCTCTCCCACCCTCACAGTCTCAAATGCACCAGGAGGATAAGTTTCTTGCTCAGATTCATTAATTAATATGACTAACTCAGCATCATCCCCAAATAACTCCGCCCCCTCAAATGCAAAAGACTCAAGACTATCATCACTATTAGGCCCAGTTTTATATACTATAGGCTCCTCTGGACTTATATTTTCAGGGGGAGGAAGTACATAATTCCCTTCAGATCTAGGGGCAGGAATCTCTTCTAATTCCCCCAAAGGGAGAGTTTCCTCCTGGGCATAGACCATACTAACCATCAGTATTATCCATATTGTCCATATCACTCTTTTCATCTTATATTCCATATTGACACATACCATCGTAACCTCTGTAGAATCCTCCTTTATAGCAAAGATACTTAACTCCATTTATCTTAGTACACTGCCAGTTAGTTAAACATTGGCTTCCATAAGTACAATCACAAGCCTGCTGTGGTTTTGGATTACACTGCCCATTGCTGCATCCATAAGAACAGTATTCCCAGGAAGAATAACTGCATTTTCCACTGCTGCTATCGCACTTTCCATTAAATATCCTCCTCTCTCCACTACAATAATTATTACAGCTTATACCAGCACATAAATCTTTAGGTGGGGGGGAATTGCACTGCCCACTACTGCATCCATAAGCACAATATTGCCAGCTATAATAGCATTTTCCTCCACTACAATACCCCTTTGTTCCTATCCTGCCGTCTCCACCACAGACATTAGCGCTACAGCTTACACCAGCACAAGGGTCCCTATTGCACTGCCCACTAGCACATCCATATTGGCAGTATTCTCTATTATAACTACATCTTCCTTGAGCAGCATCACAATACCCTCCAAAGAATCTATAACTGCCGGAACAGAAGTCAGAACTACTACAACTTCCTGTTTTTCCCAAACACTGCCCTCCACTACATTTAAAATCATACCTTAGGCTACTACCGCTACAATAGGTATTGTGACAAGTAGCTCCATCATTAATGTTCCTAGTATTCCCAGTTTCATACCATCTAGAAGCAGTATTTTGGCTCTTGCATCCAACTCCTTCCTCACAGAAAGAGTTAGCATACTGCCATTCTCTTAGCTCTGTTTGCTGGCATGCATAATTTACCGTAACCCATTTAGTCTGCCCAGTACTAACCCACTTACTTTGCCCACAGGTATTGTCTAGGTCTCCCAGACTAAAAGCATAATCTACTTTTTTATCACAGTTATTATCCCCGCCATCACATACCTCAGCAGACCCCGGATTAACATTTTTGTTTTTATCATTGCAATCATTATGGCATCTTGTAGTATCATAATTATCCTTATCCAGATCAAACCCCTCAATCCTCCCACCTAAAACAAAAAAATCTCTTAAGTCAATCTTTCCATCAGCATTAAAATCATACCTACCATATTCTGCTTTCCATCCAGAGCTTGAATTGGTTAAAGCAGGGGAGCGGATAAATAAAGAGAGCAAGTCTAAATCAGGGTCTCCTATACAATTATCTTTTAATAAAACAATATTTCCTGCTCCATCAAACCTCGTTCTTCTTGCATGATCATAACCGCAAATTCCTCCTTCATCTGCTTCTAAATCACAGTCATTATCCTTAGTATCACAAGCTTCTGCAGCATTAGGATGGACACTCCCATCATTATCCTTACAATCATTGCCCCCACAAGATATGTCGTTATACCCATCTCTATCCGCATCTTTACATTGAGAAGCAAATAACAATCCGCTTGTTACTGAACTGCTTCCAACAGATGCAGTAAAGTAATATTCTGGGGGGTTATCATTCTTTGGTCCAGATGGAGTAGTCTCTAAGTCCTCTTGCCATTCTACTTTCCAGGTAGTTGTTGCCTTTCCGTCTAAGACTATTCCATCATTTGGATTAACTTGGACATTATCATTCTCTTTTGTAAAGTCTTTTTCCTTAACCACGAATTTTACTGTATCTCTGTCTTTACATTTAGGGGTGTCAACACTTAAACTCACCACAGTGGACTGAACTGCTTGTTGGGCACTCCACTTAGGGTTCTCAACCCTACAGCTCAGCCCAGCATCTACAACCCCTGTGTATTTTTCTATTATACTCTTTATTGTTTCTCCAGATGCTGTTCCAACCTCGCTACAGTCAGCACTAGTCCATCTGTCTTTATACTTATCAAAAAAACTAGAAATATCGCTTACTTCATTGCTGTTCAATTTAGATTTAGTTGGGTCTGCTAAAAATTCAAGCAATGCAGCGCTTGAAATTGATTTAAACTCGCTAAATTCATCAGAGTTTCTTGGGCAGTTAAGAGCTGCGTTTACAGAAGCAAATCCTAGTAATAAGAATATACTAATAAGGATTACACTCTTTTTTATCATTCTCCTCTTCTCCTAAAAAAATAGAAGATTCCGGCAATAGATATAATCACAGCTATAATTATTACTGCCACCCAACCAAATCCTTTGTTATCTTCTTCTTCATTAACAGTTTCCTCCAAACTTAACTCCTCACTTTCTATAGTAGACTCTTTTGGGGGAGGTGCCTTCCCCTCTAGTACATTTTCAATACTCTCATTTAATCCATAATTTTTAGAACTTGAAATAACCTCTTCTCTCAGCGCATTTTCCCCGCTTAAATCATAAGTTTCATCTACAACTTGTAAGAAAGCGTCAAGCTTTTCAGGATCATCAGCATACTTACTTAACCCTTCCTCTATTAATGATCTTTCCTCATCACTTATAGCGCTTACAAAACTAACTAGCAGCAAGAAAACAAAAAATGATGAAATTATCTTAACCATATATACCTCTTTTAATTTTCCTATTCTTTTGTAATTTAAAAAACTTATTCTTTTTTAATAAACTGTCTATAAACCACAAATCCTACTAGCAATACAATAGCCACTATTCCTATAAATGGATAAGCCCATGAATTAAATATCCCTCCCTCAGATTTTAACATAATTTCATTTATACTCTTTCCGCTGATTCCCTTCTCATTACAATCAGCATTTTCCCAGTCATCTTGATATTTCTCATAAAATGCACTCAACTGGGTGATTTCTAAACTGCTAAGCTTAGCATTTCTAGGGTCTTCTAAATAGCTGATTAAAACACCCCCACTTAATCTTTGAAATTCCTCTTTGTCATCATAATCTCCTGCACAGCCTAAAGAGGAGGATGCACTAGGGATAACTAAAAAAAATATTAAAACATAAGTTAGTTTCATGGTAAATCACAGGCAGGTGGCACCCCGCAAAACTCCCATTCATTACAGCACCCTCGTCTGTACTCCGGAACTAAATTATCAAGGAATCCACAGAAGTTAAAATTTTCAGCATTTTGGCACACATTCTTGCTTGTTGTAAACTCTTTTCCAATGTCCCACACTGCAAGGTGCATTTTAACCAGCTCTCCTTTCCCATCTCGATTATTATCTAAAAACACTATCCTTACCATCCTGAATATATTCTCGGCATCAACGATATTTAGATCCTCTTTTAATGCTATACCCCCATAAGCCCTTCCATTAATTATACTCCCTTGTTTATCCTCAAAATAAAAGGCATAATCATAACTAGTGCCCAAAAGAAATTTAGAGATTAGGTAACCCCTGCTTGTTTCTACAAGAGTAGCAAGCTCATCTAGTTTGATAGTATCTATCTTCCCGCTGCTGCTTATCCCAATCCTCCCATTTCCATTTCTCCAGTTTGCAATATCATAGCCATCACTTAACAGCGAGTTAGCAATATTTGCTCCATCATCAACCATTTTATCCAGATCACTCTCCCTCTGGGGAATGTCAACAATGCTGTTAGCAAAGATGATACCAATCACAATCATAACAAGCATAGCAAGCATAAAATCTCCATACCAGAACTGGCCTCTTTTTTTCATAATAATTAAAAAGAAAAGACGTTAATAAACATTATGCTCTAACCCTAAGTGGAGTAGATCTTGAACTGGTGGTTCTCCCTCTCCTCCTGCACTTTAATATAGCTCTAGGAACTAAAACGCTACTTTTATCAGCTTTAACATTAACTCTGTAAGATAAAACTCTCTCTTCCCCTCCCACCATTTCGTTTAGCCTCCACACAAGTGCTATGCCTCTTGATGTTTTCTTATGCCTAAGTGGTTTAACAGTTCCGTATTCTTCTGGCAGATTAGCACCTTCAGGAAGATAATCAAAAACATTTATGTTGCTTATTCTGCCCTTACCTTCATTTCTTATGACAATCATGATTTTCATATCAATTTCTTTCCCAGACTTAACTGTAAGCACTTTCTTTTTAATGCTCACTCCAGACCACAAAGTGAAGTATGCTAACCACCCTACTACTATCAAAACAATTAAGATAGACAGAGGAGTTCTATAGTTTGTTATAACCTCTATCTTATAACTCTCACCAGGTTCTAGAGTAAAATCCCATTGATAATACACCAGGCCATTTTGTTTGTAAATAGAACTAGGTTCAGGGTAAACACTTGTAAAAAAGCTCTCAAAAGGTGTAAATCTTTCTTTATAGGATTCTTTACTATCCACATTTCCGCTGTTGCTCTTTACAATCTTTCTCCTATCTGTCAGGAATCCTTCATTTACAACCTCATCATTATTAATCTCCTTATAAAAACCAACACTAAACCTTTCAGTTTTATCGACTAGTACATTCTCATTATAACTCACTACTAAGTTTAGTTCATAATCCCCTTTCTCAGTATCCTCATCCAGCTCTATTTTAAACTCCTCACCTCTCAACTCAGAAGGATCTAGGTTTATTGTTCTTGTTTTTTCAAATAAGGCGCTATTCAAATTAACGTTAACATTTTTTAACTCAATATTATGCATATTTTTCAAATTAACCCTAATCAAGTTTTCTTTTCTAGGATCTAACCCATTTGGGTTAACTTCAAGAATAGCACTGACTAAATCTTGGTAAGGGGTGATGTCTACTATCAACATATGATCTGCAAAAATTTTTGGATTTGTTCTTGAATAAACTCTAAGGTTAATAGAATACCTTCCAGCTCTCAAACCCTTATTAGGTGTTAATTCTACTTTTGTTTTGGCAGTTTCTCCAGATCCAATCTCAATAAAGTCATCATCTATTTTATCTCTCCAGTTAATATCAGAAATAGAAATTCCAAAAACATCAGGCACATCCCCTTTGTTGCTTACAAAAAGTGTATACTCTGCGCCCTCATCAGGAATGATATTATTTTTTATAACTGTGTCTCTAACTTCTATCTGAGCACTGACAACAGGAACTAAAATTAGAGTAATGATTAAAAATAATAACTTTTTCATATAATACAGTTTTAATTTTTGCTATATAAACTTTTTGCATTACTCTGCAATAAAATCATCTAGCGGTTTAGAAATTTCTTTTTTTCTGCTCTTTAAATACTCTCTTGCCAAAATCCAGAATATTAAGCCCAAACTCTTCTTTCCCTTGTTATTGCAAGGGATGACCAAATCAATGTTATTGCTTGCATTATTAGTATCACATAGTGCCATTACTGGGATGCCCATGTTTATTGCATCATTTATTACATTTCTATCAGGCCAGGGGTCCACAACCATGATCAGTTTAGTTTCAGTAAAACTCTCCAAAATACCGTTTGTTAAGATCCCTGGGGGGTACCTCCCAGCAAAAACCCTTATTCCTGTAAGCTCAGCGAACATCTTGACTACACTCCAGCCGTTTTCTCTCCTGCAAACTATCAAGATGCTCTCAGGTTCATATCTAGAAATCATTTTAGCAGCTACCTTTAACCTTTTATCTATCTCCTGTACATTTAAGACCGTTAGGCCATCTTGCCTAACTTTATAAATAAAAGGCTCCATATACTTGGTTTTGAATTTAGTTCCAATATGTATTCCTACCTTTAGGTAGTTCTCCAATGGAGTAATAAACTCTTCTTCCACCATAACAAGAAATCAAAAGGATTCTGTTTATAAAATTAACTATTAAAAGATAAAAAGAAAAAAGGTAGAGCTTAATGCTCTAAAATATCTTTTAAGTGTTTGACTATACTATTACTATCTTTCTGTAATCCCTTGCTTACACCAATACCGAATGCTATTGCAAATGCTATTGCAAATGTAGCTACAACAATCAAGATAAGATTCTTGATTAAGCTGACATCCACCCCTATCTGGTCCAAAGCCACCATTGTTATCACCACAATCAAAGCAGTTTTAATTATTTTGCTTAATAGCTTTACACCCTTCATTGAAGTATGTTCTTCAATTTTTATCCCAACGAAATGAGACAGAGCTACACCAAATATTACAAGAATAGCACCCACTAATAGGTTAGGTAGCCATACAACAAATCTAACCAGCAAATCGCTCAGAACACCAAGTCTTAATGTAACTAATGCTTGAGGCAAGAAAACCAAAAAAGTAAACCACTTAGTGATCTCCCCAAAAACATTAGACAAACTCGTATGCCCTACGCTTCCTGAAAACTTAGATCCAGACATCATTCTGTCTAGCCCAGCTTTTTCAAGGACGTACTGAACCAATTTGCCAATCCCTAATGCTACAAACCACCCGACAATTATCAGGATTATTGCAACTATGAGACCTGGTAAAATCTCTATAAAACTATTTGCTAGTTGCACAAAAGGATTTAGAACTAGTTGCCCTGTTGCTGTAATTGAGTCAATTGGCATTTAACTTTCACCTCCGTTTTTAAGCACAAATATATATCTTCTTAACATTAGTTTATTTAAATAGTTTTCTATTAGTTATGTTTTACTATTATAAAATAGAAACTTATTTTTTAGAAGGCAAGGGTCTTTTTATAGTTATAGGCAAGACCCCCTCATCGTACTCCAACTTTGCAATTTCTATAGGGTTATACCTTAGTCTTTCAAAGTCTTCTTTTCCCATCTTTACCAAGATAGGGGCTTCCATAAAAATCTGTAAAGCTCTGGCTCCAATAATTCTTGCCTTCTCATACTTTGTAAAGAACTCTGTTTTTTGGCCCTTCATTTTATTTTGCCTTATCTACTATCTTTTTTAAATCTTTTTCTTTTTTAACCGCTACATCAATCATGCTTTCAATCTCTTTTTCACTAAACCCCTTGTCCCCTCCTTTTTGCAAAGCATAAATCCTTCCATTGTAAACTGCAGCACTTAGCCTTGCTTCAGCAACTTCCTCTTCTTTTGAATTAGGATCTAGCAAAATGTTGTTTCCGATTTTAACAAAAGTAATAGTGATTGGAGTTTTTTCTAGTTCCAGCTTTTTATTAGTAAACTCTCCAAAGACAGCTTTGTTATTTTCTTCCTTTACATATCTGGTATTCTTTAACGCAACTAAAGTTCCCAATGCACTCGCATCTATCAGGTTTCCACTATCATTTATTGGGTAAATATCAATAAAAAGGATCCAGCACTTTTCCCCAGAAGTTATCACCAGCTTCTTAAAATCAATAGCTTTACTTTCTCTTATACCTCTATCCACAATTCTGGCAATTTCAATAGCTTGTACTCCTGGAGGTCCTAACTCAAACTCCGGACTAGCTATTGGGCTTAACTCAGTTGTAACCACAATACTTCCTTCATCAGGGCTGTCTGGATAAGGCTCACCAATATCCATTTTTACTCCGACCAAAACTTCAGTATCTCCTATTTTACACCTGGCACTTCCTTCCGCATTTTTGCTTATGTTTGGTTCTAAAACAATCTCCCTTATTTCATCAAACTTTCTCCCATCTATCCTTTTTCCTTGCTCAACCAGTGAAATGATATAATCATTATCCATTTTTGTAAATCTCCTTTAATGTTTTTACCTGAATCTTATGTATCTCCTCACATCCTTTCCTTGCCATTTTAATGGCTTCCATTAACTCATCTTTTGTAACTTCCCCGTCTAACTGCAATAATGTGATTTCCCTCTTCCTTGCGGTCATAGCCACAGGGATATCTGTAGCTCCTTCTTCGAAATCCTCCTCTTCCTTATCAAGGTCTAATACAATCTTATCTCCAACCTTACCGACAGATACAGCAGCAACCATATCCCGCATTGGAATTCCTGCATGTGCCAAAGCCATAGCTGCAGCACTTATCCCTGCACATCTTGTTCCTGCATTAGCCTGGATAATTTCTATAAAAACATCTATTACTGTGTTAGGGAACAAATCTAAATCAATCACTGAAGCCAAAGCTTTCTCAGTTACTAATGAAATTTCAGTACTTCTCCTGCTAGGGCCTGGTTTCTTCCTCTCTGTCACAGAAAAACTTGCCATGTCATAGTTGCATCTCAATACCCCCCTTTCAGGATTTTGCAAAAACCTGGGATGTAACTCCCTAGGACCATAAACAGAGGCTATAGCAATAGTATCACCCATCTGAAACATTGCACTTCCATCCGCTCTCTTTACAACTCCAACTTTTGCTTTTATCTTCCTTAGTTCATCAAACTTTCTCCCATCGTCTCTCTTAGTATAACTCATTTCCCTTTACCTTCCAATATATTTTTTATCGTATCAGTTAACCCCTGAGTATGGCTCTCTTGCTCTATCTTTAATATCACTTCAGTTGCCTTTACTTCATCCTCAATTCTCTCCCCCTTAATCCATACCTTTCCATTTTGTCCTACAACAATGTTGCATCCAGTGCCTTCTTTTATCATCTTTATCATGCTTCCCTGCTTTCCAATTATCCTAGGAACCTTGCTGGGTGTAACATCTATGATCTTTCCGCCTTTCACTTTTCTCAATCCCTGCCCTTTCATAGTAAGATTCACATCTTTGTATCTCACAACCTTGGTAACTTGCGCAATAACCACATCATTAAAATCATAATAATGACTCAAGTCAGCTCCTCTGTCTATGAACTCTGAAGTCTCTCTCATGTTTAATATTGCTGAATAAGCAGAACCTATGTCTACATTCCACATTCCAAAACCAACATCTACAACTTTCCCAACTACTATGTCCCCCTCTCTTGGGATATACTTTCCAGTCAAAGGAATAACCTTAACAAATCTTCCATTAACTCCGACTAACCCTAACTGTGAAGAGTAAATGTCCTCTCCTTCCCTAAATGTTCCATTTCCTGGTAGATAATCCATACCACTAGCTATCTTTTCTCCTGGAACCACTATGTCTCTTTCATTCATTATTAATCCTGTCATTTTGATTTTACAATAGTTATTTCAACTCCTCCCTTGGTTATTTCATTCATCTTATCTTCTAATTCCACTTGTATCCCAGCAGGAATTTCTATGTTGACTACTAGGCTTCCATCTTGCTGCCACTCATCTTTTAAAACTTTTCCATACTGCTTTATAATCCCAAAGCTTCTCCCGGCAAAATTGGCAGGAATTTTAACAGAAACCTCTCGAGTTTCATATCTCAAGGGCAGTATCCCCCTAATCTTATCTACTATCCCTTCAACTTGCTCCTCCGCAGTCTTGTACTCATCAATCCTCGCTTTGGCTTCTTCTAAAGCACTTTCAATCCTTTGAGGAGGGTGGGGTAAGTTGTTTTCAGGGTTTATAGCATTCCTGTGAATTAAGTAGATTAGTCTTTTCTTTTTCTCTTGCATCAATTTTGCTCTGTATTCTGCTGTTAGCTGTACTTCCCCTTCTTTGATGATTCTCCTTGAGATTTCATAAACATTCTCTGTTCCAAAATATTTGGTTAAATCAGCGGCATGTTGCCCTTTTTTTACATCACTAAATATATCCCTTGTCGCTAATACATCTTCTATATCTACTTTTTTTCCAGACCTTAGCTCTAATGCCTTTTCACAATCTACTAAAATCTCAAAATTATTTTCTCTAATCTTCAGCTTAGCAATAACTGCCTTGTCAAGATCTCCCATTTTTATCTTACAACTCTCTTCAAGTAGTTTGTATCTATTTTTACAAACTTCTCCTCCCCGCTCTTTATATATGCACCATCTACTCTTTTTATATCAAAATCTTTTTCAAGAACTTTTTTTAAAGCTTTAACAGCCAGCCTAAACCCATCCTCTACGCTCATATTTTCCCTATACTCTTTTTCAAATATCTTCTTTATTTCTGTGTCCCCCTCTCCTATTGCTGTAGCCTTGTACTGAAAAAACATTCCTGTAGGCTCAGTCTCAAATAGGGCAGGTATTCCATCATCCACACCCACGAATAATATACTAATCCCAAATGGTCTAGCTCCACCATACTGTGTAAATGCTTGTTTTACATTACATATCTCCTTAACTAAGCTCCTAGTGTCAATCACATTATCATATGTAACCCTATGCTGCTGAGCTATCAGCTGCGCTCTTTCAATTAATATCCTTCCATCCATCAAATATCCTGTAGCAGTTGCTCCAACGTGGTCATCCACTTGATAGATCTTTTCCACGCTCTCTGGAACTATATTTTTGTCTATTAGTCTCCTATCAGCCACTAATATAACCCCATCTTTACAGACCATGCCAATAGCCGCTGTTCCTTGTTTAACAGCTTTCTTCGCATATTCTACCTGTAAAAGTCTTCCATCAGGACTAAACATTGTTGAAGTCCTGTCATATCCCATCATCTGATGTTGAACTGGTTGTTGCATTATAATACACCTCCCTGATTAAGAAACTTGGTCTTGGCTTTCTTGAGTGTTCCTGACACCCCTACTGTTTTTACTTCTACTTCTCTGCCTTTAATCGTATCCATTAGCATTAAAGCAACCCTTGATTTATCTACATATCTGCTATTCACCTTTACTATCCCCTTATTTTGGGAAAAATGATCTAAAACTCTTATTCCGGCGCTTGCACTGCCTAATTCTCCTAAAAATTTTAAATGTGCATTTTCTATAGCCATCTTAATCTCATTAAATTTCAGCTTTTTGCTGGTTTTCAAGGCATAAACAATATACCTGTTTTTTTCCCTTAAACTGGGTAAAATTGGTTTCATCTATAAACAGAGAAAGAATTTCATTTTCTCCCTTTCTCTCATCCAAAAATCTCCAATGTAATATTATTTATAAAGGTTACTGTGGTCTGAAAATAGGTTTACTAGCCTCAAGAAATAAAAAAAATAAAAGAAAAAATGTACTAATTCTAAATTAAGAAAATTAAGAATTAAGTTTACTCAGATTCTTCATCGGTTTCTTCTTCAGTTTCTTCATCATCTTCTTCATCATCACTTTCGTCTTGATATTCTTCTTCAGACTCGGAACTTTCGTCTTCTTCAGATTCAGATGTACTTTCAGATTTCCTTACATTAACTGCTTTAGGTCCCCTGTTTCCTTCTTCAACCTCAAATTCAACAGAATCATTTTCGTGTAATCTTACACCTTCATTTAATCCTGTCTGGTGAACGAAGTACTCTTTTCCATCTTCTCCAACTATGAAACCGAAACCTTTCATATCATTGAAAAACTTTACTGTACCTTTCATTTTTGCCTCCCATATTTGTCTTCCAGTCTCTATTTATAAATGTTCCCTTCTTTTATGATCTCTTGGATAATTCCTTCTTCTGCCATTTCCTCTATTGTTATAACCGCTGCTTTTCCTTCCATAATGATTGTTCCTTCCCTTCTCTACCTTGATCATAGCAATTCTCCTTATCTGGGGAACTTTTAATTTTATTATGGAAAACTCCCTATACTCATTGAGTACTCTGGAAAAATTATCATAATCAAAATCACATAGTAAATTGATTACTTTTCCATCTTTCCCAGCTCTTGCAGTCCTTCCTATTCTATGCACATAGTCCTTAGGCTCGTTAGGAATATTAAAGTTATAAACGTGAGAAACATTGTCAATATGCAGTCCTCTTGCTGCAACATCTGTGCAGACTAGAACACCAACCTTCCCCCTGTTAAAGGACTCCATAGTATCTGTTCTTTTGTTTTGCGAAAATCCGCCATGAATCGCAATAGCATCAATTTTCTGTGCTCTTAAATTTTTAACAACAAAGTCAGTAGTATTTCTCGTGTTACAAAAAACCATTATCAATCCTGATTTCTCTTTCTGTAATAAGTGAATGAGTAAGGATAACTTTAAGTTTCGCTCTACGTCATAATACTCTTGTTTTAATTTGCTTGGATCAACTTTGTTTGCAGCAAGTACCTCAACTGGATTTTTCGTATATCTGCTAGCTAGTTCCTTGACTCTTGGGGAAATTGTTGCGGAGAAGAATAATGTTTGATTCCTATTCGGGCATGCTTTTATAATCTGGTTCACATCATCAATAAATCCCATGTCAAACATTCTGTCTGCTTCATCTAAAACTAAAATTTTGATTTTTGAAGTGTCTACAGTCCCTCTTTTTAGATGATCCATAAACCTCCCCGGTGTAGCAACAACCACGTCTGCTTTTGTTAATCCATAAAACTGGGGTTTTAATGAAACGCCGCCGTAAACAGCAATAATGTTCAGGTTTTTTCCTTCTGACAGCTTAAGCAGCATGTCTTTAACCTGATCCGCCAACTCTCTTGTGGGTGTAAGAATCAAAGATTGTAATCCCTTCCCTGGTTCTACTTTTTCTACTATTCCGCATCCAAAAACTAACGTTTTTCCAGATCCAGTAGCACTCTCTCCTATTAAGTCTCTTCCTTCTAAAACTTTAGGTATAGCTCCTTCCTGAATCTTTGTAGGTTTATCTATCCCTAGTTTCTTTATAGCTTCCTGTAGCCTTTTACTTAGTTTAAATTCTTCAAATTTCATTTTATTCCTAGCACCACTCTAGAAAAAGCGAAATGTTCAAACTATGAGCAAGTGCTCTTTCAATGCAATCTAAATTCCATTTTGAGCAGTATATAAAGTTATCTAATCCTGCTTAATAAGCCTTTTTGCTTAGTTTTTCTAACTCTTTCCTGTTTTTTCTGATTATGCTCAAAAGGTTATTAACCTCTTTAGCTAACGCATTCTTTAAATCCAGAGGATGCAATTCTTTGTTAGCATACATTTTTTCTAAGTCTTCATATCTCTCAAATTCCAGATTTCCTCCGAATTTTTCATCTCTCTCAACAATAAACTTCTTGTTACTATCCTGTTTAATTACAATAACAACATTTTTAAAAAAAGCTAAAACCCCATTTCCTTCAACTTCTCCTTCCTTGCAATACGCTCTTTTAATTTTTTCATTAACCGTCTTCTCATCATCTAGCAAATCAATCTTGCTTGATTCAACAGAAGAACTCATCTTTCCTCCTTCAGATAGCCCAGGGATTATAGGAGTCATTATCTCGACTCTTCTTTCATATCCCATTTTTGGTAAGTTCTCTCTTGCAAACATCAATATTTTTCTTTGATCTAAACCACCATATTGTACATCAACTTTTAAGTAAACTTCATCTAAGGACTGCATTATAGGATAAATTAACCCGGATAATTTGGGGTTATCTCCAAACTTAACAACTTCAGATGCAGCTTTATTGCAGTCTCTGACAGTTGTAAAAGTGCTCATTTTAAGAACATCTGAAATATATTCTTTCTTTAATTGAAAATCAGATCCTTTAACAATTTCAAAATTCTTAACATCAGCTCCAACTGATTTAAACATCAAAGGCATTAATTTCTTGTAATAATTATATCTTGCATCCAGAACATCCCATGGAGTATTGTCTAGAGCTCCATGCAAATCTGCCAATAATAATTTAACTTTAAATCCAGCTTTCAAAAAGTCAGCTAATTTATGTATCCATAAAAAATAAGCTATATGTGGTCTGCCTGTAATTGCAGTTCCCAGATAAACAACAGGTTTTTTCTTTCTCTTTAATAATTTCTCTAATTCCTCTAATGTTACTATCTCTTCTGTATTTCTCTTTATCAGCTCTAACCTATTTTTAATGTCCATAATTTATCAAATTATTCATTAGTATTTAAATTATTCTTCATCTCTCTTTCTTCTAACTTTTATTAATCTATAACTTACATATAAAATTGCTACTAAAGATACTATAATAATAACTATTAAATTCCATTTGCTAATTCCAGTAATATCCACACCAAATACAGAAAACCCAGTTACACTTTCTTTTTTCTCAATCTTTTCTTCTTCCAGATCTTTGATTAAAGTTATTGGCCTCCCAAATTCATCTAAAACTTCAACTTCACTATTCACAGAATACCCAATTAAATACTCATGTCCTGGCTTTGCATTATTATAGGAAAACATAAACACGGGGTCTTTCTCTATAACAGTTATATTAGCACTACCTGCTTTTACATCAATTAAATCAGCATCATCTGCAAAACTCTTTGGTACTTCATCATAAACTATAAAATACTCAGCCTCTTTCTCTCCCTCATACTTAATATTAAGGCTCACGCTTGTTTTTCCATCCCCTATAATGGCCTTTCTACTAATTTTCAGCTCACCCGCTTCTGGCTCTCTTAACTTTGCTTCATTAACATCTTTGAATATTAGTTCCAACCCTTTCTTTAATCCAGCATTTTCTTCTATTAATTCTCCAGCACCTTTTTTTTCTTTAGTTTCATATTCTCTCTCCATCTCTATAAACTCTTCTTTTTTCTCATCTTCTTTTGCTTTACTTTCCTTAATCGTTGTTGCAGGGCTTGATCCTCCACTTCCTGAACTATCCCCAGAATCTCCCCCATTTCCTGAACTATCTCCTCCACCAGAGGATGCAACATTTATCTCTATGTCATAAGTTAAAGAAGTATTCTGGTTGCTTGCAATATCCAGACAATTAACTCTCCAGGTATAATCTCCATTTGATATGCTTGATTTACTAAAGCTTTGTGATATTCCCTGCGTTATTGTAGTATCAGTCTGATCAGTAGCTCCATTAAAAACTAAACTGCAGCTTGTTAAATTGAAATTATCAGTAACATTATAGTTAAAAGTTATACTTGAAGAAGTCTGCGTACTTCCATTACTAGGGCTTAATAGGCTAATTTCTGGTTTTGTAGTATCAACAGTAAATGTATAGTCATCAGCTGAGAAAAAAGTATTATTGCTGTTATCAGAGCTCTCACAATTGTAACTATAAACCCCATCATTTATATCATTAAAAGTAAAATTAGTTGAATTCAAATTACCAGCTGCATTATATGTCTGGTTAAATACAAATGTCCCGCCTAAATTATGATAAATGCTTAAATTAACTAAACTAAACTCGCTTTGAACACTGCAGTTGATTGTTAAATTGTTACTGCTTAAATTCAAATAATTTGTAGGATATTCAAGAGCAACAGCAGGAGATATTATTCTGAATGAAGTTGTTGTTACGTTTGTATTTCTCAGACTATTATTGCTCACAAGAGTTACAGTATAATTTCCACTTATTGTTAAGTTGTTAAAAGGAATAGTAACATTACCATTTGAATTAAACCACAAAGTCCCATTAGGATAGGTAACATTTATTATACTAGAATCTACAAATGGATCAGATGCACTAAAATTAATAGTCATATTTGTAACCTTATAATAAACATCTAATGAGCTAAAGTTAATGTTTAAACTAGGAGCAGCATCTAAAAGTCTTATAGATTCATACGCATCAATCCTTGGTTTTGTAACGCCAGATCTTGTAACCTCAACGCCTGTTTGATTCATTATCTTAATTGCCTGTAAAGGAGTTAATGTTGTATTTTTAGCTATAACATTGTATTGAAACATCAACGCAGCTATTCCTGCAACATGCGGAGCAGCCATGCTTGTTCCGCTTTTAGTTGAAGTAGTTCCGCTTAATAAGCCTAAAGAAACAATACTCACCCCAGGAGCCCAAAAATCCATAATCTTTCCACTATTAAAATTTTCATAAGCAACATCGCTTTTAGTTACAGCTCCAACAGAAGTTACATTACTACCACAGGCAGGTCTTGCTATTCCAGTCGTGCTTCCAGCATTTCCAGCTGCAGCAACCACAAAAATTCCAC
>Ga0209417_1004434_pt1 | contig 16791 bp, 20 predicted proteins | sample RifGroF2_FD_184002 | JGI IMG/M metagenome (GOLD analysis project Ga0209417, IMG submission 184002) | Groundwater microbial communities from Rifle, Colorado, USA - Groundwater F2 (SPAdes) (version 2) | ecosystem: Environmental > Aquatic > Deep subsurface > Groundwater | place: Rifle, Colorado... | reverse complement strand
ACGCGAGGCATGTGGGGATTCTTTGTGTATGCCATATGACGCTAGTATAGTGCGTCCAAGCTATTGAACCATTACGACGTGCTTGACGAAATGTCGTGGTGTGGTATTTTCCTGTAAGATTTTGACTGTGGATTGGCTACGGTTAGAATGCACATTATTTAGGGGGTAATATGGAAAATTCTGACAGGGTTAGGCAAATCAAAACTATACTACTGCAAGCTCTAGCGCAAGAGGGTAACAAAAACAAAAAGCTTGCAGATTCTCTGGCTTTCGGTGAAAAAAGCGGTGATATTGCAGATATGGCTACCCGTGAGAAGGATGCTTTTGAGAAGATTGGTGAGTTTCAGCGCCAACAAGAAAAAATCAACAGTTTACATTTGGCGCTGTTGAGAGTGACGGAAGGTGGGTGGAATGGCGAGTGTGGCGAGTGTGGCGAAAAAATACCACTCAAACGGATTGAATCCTACCCCACTTCTGACCTCTGTGTTGGCTGCCAGTCCCTGAAGGAAGAGAAGGAAAAAGGTAGAAAATAAGTTTTCTTCGATCCAGCCGGTGCGTACTTAGCACCGGCTGTTGTTGTATACAGCCTCTCTACGCTACACTTATGACATGCTCTATACCCGCAAAGGAGATAATGGGACAACACAGTTCTTTGGAGACAAAGAACGTTTTTCAAAAGCGAGTATCCTTCCTGAGGCACTCGGAACACTTGATGAGCTCAACGCATATTTAGGGTACTGTAGAGCGAGAATTAGTGAGAGCGAGATAATGCTCTTGGTAGGGAAGCGGAATAGACGCCTCTCAGAGATATTTTACGAAGTGCAGGAGTGTCTTTTTATTATACAGGCGGAAATAGCAGGAGCAGAAAAAAGTATTAAGAAGTCCAAAGTGACAGAACTTGAAAAAATTACCGACACTATAGAGCGCATAGTGCCTCCCATACACACTTTCTCTATTCCTGGCGGAACTGTCCTGTCGGCTGAACTTGATATCGCTCGTACACTCGCAAGACGAGTAGAACGCCGTATTGTGGGCGTACATGACACTGTGGCAGGTAGGAAGGTCGGAGTTCACACACTTGCGTACTGCAACAGACTTTCATCACTCCTTTTTGCTTTAGTGCGATATATACACTATGTAGAACACGTCACAGAGAAGTCACCGTCGTATTCATAAATCATGGAACTTCCAAAAGTTACAAACCGTATCGTATATATAGTTGCCCCTGCACTCATTCTTATAGGAGTGGTAATCGGTACTTTCGTAGGCACACACTATGCTTCCGACACAGTCGTGTACGACTACCAGTTGAAAGTAGAAACGCCTATAGGTGACCACGTCGCACTTCAGTATGGTATCTGGCCAGAACTTGCGAATATTGATTTTTTTCAAAAAGTACGAGAAGGATTTATTGCAGGCAAGGCAAACTTTATTGAAGCAAATCTGACTTCAATGCAAGTACATGCTTACAAAGACGGTCAATTGCTCTTTACTGTTCCTATAAAGAGTAAAGGGAAGGAGGGTTCATGGTGGGAAACCCCCTCGGGACTCTATCGTGCTGAAGGGAAGGAAGAAAATCACTTTTCCTCATTTGGACACGTGTATATGCCATGGAGTGTACCGTTTCAAGGTAATTTTTTCATACATGGTTGGCCGTACTATCCTGACGGTACCCCCGTGAAAGAAGGCTATTCGGGAGGGTGTATACGGCTTGAGGATGTGTATGCAAAACAAGTGTATGAGCATATCAAGGTAGGTATGCCCATACTCGTGTTTGAAGAAGACACAAAAAACAGTTTTACTTATGCACTTCAAGCACCACAAGTAGAAGCAAAAAGTTACCTTGTTGCTGATTTGGGGAATAACTTTGTGCTTGCTGTGAGTGGCACCGAAGCAGAAAGTAAGACCGCACTTCTTTCGAAGCTCATGACTGCAGTTGTTTCAAGTGAGTATAAAAACATTGAGGAGAAGATAGTGGTACAGGAAATCAGTACTGAAGATTCTGGCACCAAACGACTTGTTGCAGGGTCTTCATATACCCTGTACGATCTATTTTTTCCGCTACTGCTCGAAGATTCAGATGAAGCTGCGATGGCAATACAAAGCTATTTTGGTGTAAATCGTTTTGTAACACTAATGCAGGGGAAAGCCCAAGCGTTAGGTATGCACACTACCACCTTCTTGAGTAGTTCTAAAAACGCAGTGAGTGACAATACCACTATAGGTGATATATTTTTATTTTTAAAATATCTTTACACAAATCGTCCCTTTATCCTTAGCATGAGTGCCAACAAAACAGATACTCGTACATATAGTGCACCTATTTTTCAAGACATTAAGCCTGTACATCCCTTTCTGACACATGAAGCATTTAAAGGAGGTGCCTCAAATAGCAATACAGCAGAAGTTTCAAACAGCACGGGAACCATGGAAGCGAGTGTTGCGCTCGTTTTTGCACATCCAGAAAAAGAAACTTCAGAATTTTCAGAGGACCTCATTTCCGTATTTTCAATTCCTTTTAATGGTGAAGAGCGTACGGTCGGATTTGTCGTCCTTGATTCCCCCAGTGCTGTAGAAGATACTGAGGCTCTACTGTCTTTTGTACAGAGTATGTATCACTAATCGGTATTCTCGACGGTCGAAGTGTCCTCTGTTGAAGTACTTACTTCCGTTGGTTCTGGCTCTTTTGGCAGTGAGCCCACAGGACGTACACCCGCTCCTGCTTTGGCGTTTGGGGCTATTTGTGAGCTTGATATTTCAATCTCTTGCATACGTTTCCGCTCTTCAGCTGTAGGAAGGTTGCTTGGGACGGCACTGCCATCAAACCAGCCAGATTGTGTTACTGCCCAGTATCCTAAGCCGAGTAAACCTGCTATTCCGACACCTAAGAGAAAGTATTTCATATGTGTACAGTATTGTACGTACCAGTATACCGTAGTGATTCCGTTCTGACCACAGAGATTACGTGCAATATTGATTAAATAAACAACAAAGTGCATAAAGCATGTGCACGTGTATAAATATGCTACTCTGTACATAGGATATGGTTTCGTAGTCGAAACTGTAAATAATAACTTCATGTAAAGGGAGGCAGGAAATGGAAAGAAAAAGGAGACTCACGACAATTCCTGTACCAGTTTTGATTGGTATAGTGTCGTCCACTGGTGGTTTTTCAATGAGCCAAGAAGATGCACTAATGGAACTGGGACGTGTATTTCTGTGGGAAGACAATGGACCCGCACACACACTGGCTGAAGAATGCCTTGCTGGGATATTGGGTGGGACATTTTCTCCACGCAGTAAGTGCGTCGCTTTGCATTGTCTGACGCAGAAAGAGGCGTATTTGCTGACATCTTCAGCGAAAAAGACGCTTGCAGAATTTCTGACAAGCACAAACCCTGAACATAAGGAAATCATCTACGAAGCAAGGAAGGTGATGTTGTAGCAGTCCCAAAGGACTTACCGGTGAGTATTCCCAGTAAGTCCTTATCTTGTGTAAAAATTACTAGTATTAATACTAGTATGAATTCTAGTATTTCTACACTGCAATTTGCGTATTATATAGAGTTTTAGATGAAATGAGATATGTCATTTTTTCAATAAAAATAAGGACCTCTCACAAACTTACTTGTGAGAGGTTCTCAAACAGGTTTCACTTCGCGGTAACAAGCAGATAAACCAGAAATACCCCGATAGCGATGGCTTGCGAGACACTTTGTACTGTTGCTCGGGCCCAGTCGTGCTCAGTGAAGGCTTGCCAAATGAAATTAAAGACCGCAAAGCCAATAATGATTCCAACAGCAGCCATAACGTTTATAAACATAAAGATCACCTCCTTTTTCTTTTCCCGACATCATTATCGAGAAACGACCAGTATTATCTAGTCATACTAGTGTGATAACACATATTAAATTAATTATAAAGTAACTCAGGAACAAAAAGTTCTCAATTTGACGCGTCTTGAGTGGAATCAACTCTAGCTTTAGAGAAAACTTTTGGTTGACCATTTCTCTGAAGAATTCTACTGACAGCAGTTTTAAGTTTTGCAGTATCATTTAAAGTATTAGCTATTCGTTTAGCCAAGTCTGTAAGAACTACTCTGAGGCTAGTCGCAATCTCAAGACACTCATCGTCGGTCCTTGCTTCCGATCTATCACTTAGTGCTGCATGAAGAAGTGTCAAAGGGTTATGTCCGTCAATAAGTAGGGCCTGTGGAATCGCATGTTTAATCGATTCTACCGCTTTGGTAAATTGTGTTTCCTTCTTTGCTGCTTCCAATTCCTCAAGGAGAGTCTTGTTGCTCGGATCTACTTTTTTTACTGTACGAATAATCTCGTCAAAAATCTTGTTCTTCTGATTCTCGACCACTCTCCTATAGTAAGCAAAGGCGGCTATTCCAAGACCTTGATTTTCCGACCTACGACCTTTGAAGTAATAGTCCTTTTCAGATCCAAGTAGTGTTACCACCTTCGCGGGAGTTGGTGGCCCGAACTCTGGAACTTCGCCGTATTTGTAAAGTAGACCTGATTTTCTATCATCGTTTAGATATGCCCACAGAGCATAATTCTTACTGGTCTTGCCACAGTTCTTGCATTTGTAATATATAAAGAAGTTTTGACCCCCTTTTGATAGCTCGTAATTTTTGGTAGCTTTGAAGAGCCTAATACCATTACAAGCACTATCACTGCAATGTAGACTTATCTCTGGAAGAATTATAGTATTATCACTTACATACAACCCAGTCTCTGAAAGTTCAGCAACGTGCGTATCTCTTCCAGGTGGCACATCTTCAAAGAATTCCTTTACGGAATAAATTTTTACCTCCTGAGATGTCTCTTCTTCAGTCATGTATTACAAGTTTAAACATCATTTTTTTGCCTTTGACCACTTTTCCGACATCGCCATTAACCATTCAATCTGCTGAATTCTGAGGTGATTTAGAGTCGGTAATAGGGATTCGAACAGAAGATTAAATTCTTCGCCACTATTGAACTCGTGTTCAATCACAAACGCAACACAAGCGTCAAGAGAATCTATTTTAATCTTGTACCAATCCTCAAGAGAAGAAGTAAAAGTATTTCCACTCTGAGTTTCTTTTTCATAGAAATTATAAGCAAGTACAAAACATCCTTTTGCTTGGTTAGGTAAAGATGGGAGACTTTTTTCAAGAAAGTCTACGCCAAATAATAAAGAAGCAAGAGCTCCTTCTGGTGTAGTCCTAAGGTAGAACAAATTTGCGCCGATAAGACAGTCAATCAGTTTTAATTTAGCTGAATTATCTTCAAGTATTTCTGCCCACCCGTTTGTGTCTTCTGTTTCTAGCTTGGTAATCAATTCTGTTGATTGGACTGCAGCCCAAGTAGGAAATTCACTCAGAAAAAGTTGCAGATCACTATTCAGCTTTGTTTTGGAAAACCATCCCATGTCAATACTATAACTTAAGTAGTATGTTAAGAAAACTAGAGCTTCCTGGTACCCAGTTCTCTAGTGGAAGAACATTTTACCACTTTGAGAGTGTGGGATTCCTCTTCTCCCGAATCGGTTTGGTTCCTGTGGGAACATCAAACCGATTCTCCTTCAGAGCCTAGCGCCCTCGCTCAGACCAATGGCGCTCGGGTCGCCTTCGAATCCCACACTCTCCGCAAGTAAACGACCACCGGACTGAGGTCCGGTGGCTTTGGGTTTGCCTGCTTAATCGCAGGCAAGGCGTATGTGGTTGTTTAGAACAACAGTTTGTTAAATAATGAAGGTTGATCTACTTCATTGTGATGTGTTTGATGTTGTACATACCGACGTATGATATTTTCATCAAGTCCTATGGTTGAAACAAAATACCCACGTGCTCAGAGTGATTGACGTTCATAGAGTCCGTGAACACGTTTAATTTTCTTCTTCATCCATGCGGACGACTTGCCTTTCAGTATTTGCATAACATACGATATAGAATCTCGTGGTGTTATGAGTATACAGAGATGGATGTGGTCGTCCTGAATACTGAGCTCTATAATTTCCCAGTGTTTCCATTTACAGAGTGACTCAAAGATACGACGTAATTCACTTCGTATTTTTTCTGAAGTGAGTACTTTACCTCGGTATTTTGGAGTCCATACGATATGGAACTTCATATCGTAAAAACTGTGTGATAATGTGCGTATTGTACGTTGATGTTTTCGCGACATACGTATATATATTTAGTTGCTAAAGCTGTCCTGCCGGACAGCTTTAGCATACGGCGTCGCCTTCAAACGTACACCCCAGCTATGCTGGGGGTTTATAGGTTAACAAACAAGAGAGCCTTTGTGAGGCTCTCCCGAAAAATGTATCTTACAGATGATACTTCCTTAATTTCTTCTCCACCCATCCCTGGTCATTGGTGATGTGCGCCCTCCTGTCGCTGTAGTTAGACTTCATCGCAGTCTTAAGCATATGAAACGAAAAATTGCCCCCGCAGTGAGAAAATACATCTATAGGGGCAAGCACCATGCTTGTAATACAAGCAAAAAATAATCTTACTCGCGTCATGATTCTCCTCTTTTGTGTTGGAAAATAAGAAAGATAAAGAGCTTCCGAAGGTTACTTTAGACCTGTTAGAAAAATAAGTCAACAATTATTATTTTTTCCTTTGGGAACAACTTGTACACTAACAATATCTTGGTAGACTTCAAAATATGAAAGGAAAAACGAAACAAAAACTCATCGTTGTCATAGGACCTACTGCCAGTGGAAAGACCGGGCTTTCAATAGCACTTGCCAAAAAGTATGATGGTGAAGTTATTTCTGCAGACTCGCGACAAATATATCGAGGCCTCAACATCGGGACTGAGAAGGTCAATAAGAAAGAAATGAATGGTGTTCCCCACTATTGCATCGATGTAGCGAATCCAAAGCGGACGTACACGGTGGAACAATGGCGTCGTGAAGCAGAAAAAGCTATTAGTTCTATGAACAAAAGAAACAAACTCCCTATCGTTGCGGGTGGGACTGCTTTCTATATAGATAGTCTTGTATACGGGACATCATTCCCTTCTGTAAAACCAAATACAAAGCTACGCAAAGAACTTCAAAAGAAATCCGCGGAAGAACTTTTTGCTCAACTTAAAAAACTTGATCCAAGGCGTGCAAAAACAATTGAAGGTAAAAATCCTCGACGACTTATGCGAGCTATAGAGATAGCGACAGAGCTTGGGTCGGTACCCACTCTCAAAAAGCCTAAACCTCTCTATGAAGTGACTTGGCTAGGTATAAACCCTGGACTTGATGTACTGATGGAGCGAATAGAATCACGACTTGATACAACCTTTAAAAAAGGACTTGTTGGAGAAACAAAAGAACTTCGTGAAGAAGTAGGGCTTTCTTGGAAAAGAATAAACGAACTTGGTCTTGAATATCGAATAATCGGCGAGTGCCTCCGCAAAGAAATCTCTAAGGATGAAATGAAAGAAAAAATGATACGTGAACTACGCAAATACGCAAAACGCCAGATGACATGGATGAAGCGAAACAAGGATATAGTGTGGTACAAGAATAAGGAAGAAGCTTTAGAAAGTTTAAAGTTAAATGTTTAAAGTTGAAGGTTATATTAATGAGGTCGGACCTCATTAATAAATCTATAGGTTATTCTTCTTCCGTCATTTCAACCTCTAGTTCTCGGAACTCATTTTCAACTTCCTTGAGTCGAGTCTTCAGCTTCTTTACAAGCTCTGCCCCCTCCTTCACTTTCCGAAGTCCCTCCTCCACATCAAAAGCATCGTCCTTTTCAAACCAGGTAGCAATGTTTTCAAGATCTTTGAGTTGTGCTTGTATGCTGACTTTTTTTTCTTGCATGGAATACAGATTAATTATGTAAGTACTAGTATATATACTAGTATTCTTTTTTCTCAACTCGTGAGATAAACAAACCATCGTGCAGTCGTACCGTAACCGTATTGTGTAGTATAACATCGTCCATATGCCGTACCAGCTTGCCTTTTGAGCCATATACGAGCCCGTAGCCACGTGAAAGTACCCTATGTGGGTCTGAAACAGCCAGAAGTCTCTCGTAGTCACTTATGGAACGTGTAAGTGTCCGTAATTTCAAGGAAAAAGAACTGCATGCGTGCTTATACAGTGTGTCAGTTTGTAATTGCAGTTTTTTAATAGTTGCTGTCATTTGTCGCCTCCCTTGCGAGAGGAGTTCCTCATACGTAGTAAATCGTAACAAGAGACGGGACATCGCTAGACGCATATTATGAACAGCAAGCTCTGCACGATGAGTAACTGTGTGTATTCGTTGTTGGAACTTTGCGTGGATAGTACGTACGAGGAGTGGCATACGCACGGTAAGTGGCATCCATGATTCATTAATACAATGTGCCACCGCAGTCGGCGTACTTGCACTATAGTCCGCCACAAGAGTTGCTATAGGCGTATCCACATCATGCCCTATCCCTACAAGCACAGGCATCGGTGTCGCAAAAAGTGCTCGTGCTACCGCTTCATTATTAAACCCCTGTAATGATTCCAAAGAACCCCCGCCACGAATCACCACAAGCACTTGAGGTTTTTCTTTTGCATTGGAAAAATGTTTGATAGCGGAAAGAAGCTCGTGAGCGGAAGCCACTCCCTCAACCCCTGAATGAATAAAATCTACACGTATCCCTAGAGGAAGTAGGTTTTGCATCAAATCCTGTGTCACTACACCATTTCTTGATGAGATAACACCTACATGTGTGATGAACTCGGGGAGAGAGCGCTTACGCGCGAACAAACCTTCTTTTTCCAATTTTTTTAGCAAAAGCTCATACGCTCTTTTAAGAGCACCCTCACCTATCGGCTCTATACTAGAAACCCAAAAACCAAAGTTTCCTGTCTTTGGCGCAAGCTTACCATACCCATTCACCCTTACCTGCATCCCTTCTTCAATATTTACACCAAGCTTTCGGTATACTCCAGTATGGAGACCACAGCGAAGCAATGAACCACTCTCTGCATCTTTAAGCGAAAAAAATACCCATTGAGATAAAATCTTTAGGTCAGTGATTTCTCCCTCAACAGAGACTTTTAACGGACCCAACAATTCATTAACCAAATCTAAATACTCTGCGACAGAGAATATTTTTTCAGCTATATAGTTTGTGAGAGGATTGGGCATGGAAACAGTATACCAAAAAGGCGGGCCTCTTATATAAACCCGACTCGGTCCAAGTCACTAAGTTTTATTCATGCTACGCATTCATAAAACTAAGTGCTTGCGACCCCGTCTCATCTGTTCCTCTGGAACATGATTGCGACTTTCGAGTCGGAGACGTTTCGTGCATTGGCACGAAACTTGTACCCGCAGTCATAACAACCGCCGTGAAGCGGTTGTTATGACTGCGGGCCCACTCCGACTCGAACGGAGGACTTCGGTTTTGGAGACCGAAATTTTACCACTAAACTATGGACCCGAGAGTGACACTATACCACGCAAAAACGCCATATAAAAATGGCATACTCACAGAACAGGACTTACGTAAACGGATGCGACCAATTTTTCTTATGTCTGAAAGGAGTTAGAAAAATGAAGTACTCCTGTGGTGCAGTTCTAGGAAAACGAACGAAATGGAATGAGCTGTACTCCTCGTACTTTGAACGACATTTTGTGAAGTTTGACAACGAAATGCAACCTAATTTTTAACGACTGTAGGGAGTATAAAAATGGGAATGCCCTTCTGGTACGCCGTTTGCGTAAGTCCTAAAGTTTACTTCTTGATCTCCTTATAAGTAACAACTTTTTTCAAAGTAGGATCGTATTTTTTAAGCTCAAGCTTCTTCTCAACACGTTTCTTGTTACGTACATCGTAACGGACATGCTTGCTTTCAGTGCTTTTTATTTTAACAATATGGTCTTGTGACATAGAGATACTTTATAGAAAATGTGAGTTTTGTCAACGAGTATTGAGCAAAAGATTAAACAGTATTATTTAATGGCAAAATCCCACCATGTCTTGCAACATAGCGGGATTTCTTCGTAAAAGAACGTTGTTACCTATTCACCCACTTGATCCAGTTGAGGATTGCGGGAGTCCTAGCACAGTAACCCTCCTCGACTTTGGTCACCGCCAGCTTGGGACTTTGTGAGTGATAAGCGTGTATCACATCAAGGCAGAACTGTCTGAGCATTTTTTTCCACAATATCAATTTGTTCAGATTAAAGTCAATTGCGATTCCGTCTTTGACTGATACGATTTCCGAGATTATCAGTAAATTTGCCATAGCAATATTCTCGCGCACGTAGGGTTGGGAGGTCGGGTTCTCGTATGTTGTTTTGGCAAAGAAACGACAAACCCGTGCGACACTGTACGCAGCTACTTCGGGCCATTTACTAGAGTCAAGTTGGCTGAGAAAAGCCGAGAGTCCACCCAAAGTCGCCTTAGCCTCCTCAACCCTATCCTTAACATCACCCAACACCGCATCACTTTCGGGAGTGCAACCAATCGGATGATTGCATTCGTGGCAGACCACACTGGATAGCGTGCCATCTTTGGTAATCATGTTCATCACGACTTGTGCAGTATCAGGCGTACAATGCTTGAGCACAATGTCACGATACATCACGGCAGAAGAAGTGATAGTGTCGATGTCCATGAAAGTCTTACCGCCACGAGCCAAGATGTATTGCCGGTTGGGTACGACTTGTCCGGCATACCGAAAGTTGGCACAGACGCCCGCACGAACCACAGTAGCAAATACACCGATATCGACGAGAGCCAACTTCCGTTCAGCCAACGCGACCAATTCTTGTTTGATACCGAGTTGGCGTGCGTGGTCAAGAGTAGCATCGCGAATCTGAGAAATGATATCCTGACCATAACCGGTCCGAAACATGCGGGGGGTGACTGTCCATTTTTTGTCCTCCTGTGTGTGTAAATTGTAATAGAACATTAATTGGTTAAACAATTTTAACCAAAAGAACCATAGTGGAAAAATTTATTTTTGTCAATGTTGAGTTGGCTTATAAAATGCAACCATGGCTAACAATCCAAAATAGTATTCCAATCTCCCATACTTGAAAGAGGGCTACCATTATAGAGAATTATCATTATCTGACTTACGATGAGCCAAGCAGCAAAAATAATAATCATTCCCACGAGCGTATTGCCAAAAATTTTGTGTGCTTTCGAAATGTTTCCTGGGTTTGCTGAGGAAGTAATATACAAAAAACCTGCATTTAAAAAGAGAAGTGCAGCCACTACAGCAGATATCAATACCAAGAAATTCAAGATGTTTAAGGCCAACACCTGAAGATCGCAAAAATTGCACTCATCCTGCAGGTATCCACCAGACACAGTGTCACTCATACCACAGGGGACAAGTGCTGCATGCGCAACAGTCCCAAATCCTCCTATGAAAAAAGTACTGCAAACAAAAAAACAAAAAAAAATGCACCTATAACAAGTATTCATGTGTTATCTATAGTAAACGATACCACCACCCTTGTTTACAATTTTTAAAAAAAAGTGTTAATAAAGTATCCCTTATACCATTGGAGAGAAATGGTTGTAGCTTCTGCTTGATATGTAGTAATAAGCCCAAACACCATGACGAAAGCAAGTAAAGTAATTTTACCTCTTCTGGTCATTTTTAATTTTAATTAATAAAAAGTAACATCCCAATGAGTATTTGTCCTGTTTTCATATACGGCAACTATGTTCTGACCGTTTATAGTTCCAGTGTACCTAGGATAACCATCAACTGATCCATCACGAACAAACTGACCACTACTTTCAAAGTAATTATTTAGAGACACAGTATCTTCAAAATCAAGTTTGTATCCAGTACCATGTGATATCTCACCAGGGGCATGCACACCACCTGAATCAACCGCTCCAGTAATCCAAAGCTCGGATTTTGGTATTCCTGAATCCTCTGCAATAGCAATAGCGCCATCTATTGTAGACTGCTGAACACCTTCAAATGAAGTTGCTCCCGGAGCAGACTCCCACACATTATAATATGGATCTACCTCTGACCGAGCCTGAGCATCAGACAAAGTTCCTGCAGATGGAGGTGTAGAGGGATCGGTCGATGGATCTGTTGAAGGATCTGTTGAAGGATCTGTAGATGGGTCAGTAGATGGATCCGTGGAGGGATCGGTAGATGGATCCGTGGAAGGTCTTGCATTTTGACAACCATCCAAAATAGCATTCCAATCACCCCTACTTGAAAGAGGGCTACCGTTGTAGAGGATTATCATTATCTGACTAATAATGAGCCACGCGGCAAAAATAATAATCATTCCTACAAGGGTATGGCCAAAAATTTTGTGTGCTTTCGAAATGTTTCCTGGGTTTGCTGAGGAAGTAATATACAAAAAACCTGCATTTAAAAAGAGAAGCGCAGCCACTACAGCAGATATCAATACCAAGAAATTCAAGATGTTTAAGGCCAACACCTGAAGATCGCAAAAATTGCACTCATCCTGCAGGTATCCACCAGACACAGTGTCACTCATACCACAGGGGACAAGTGCTGCATGTATAGGGTCAGCAACAAAACTGACAAAAACTCCAAGAAATAATAGAAAAAATAAAACCTTTGAAATGGATTTCATACAGTAAGCATACCAGGTAACTATTTCCATTGACAAGAAAATAGTGTTAATATTGCACATGTTATGCGTCGGTGGCGGAGTGGTCAATCGCACTTGGCTGTAAACCAAGCGGCTATATGCCTACGGGGGTTCAAATCCCTCCCGGCGCACAAAACCTTGACAATGCACTATTCTTAGTGCATTGTTTTGTAAGTTTAGTTCTCCAGGCTTAAATCAACATAAATCAATGAGGTGTAAAAAATGCCTAAAGAAATCCTACCAGCTATCTACGACGCTCTTATAAGGGCAGAGAAACAGCAGACAGAAACTATTCTCGAAATTGAGGGACTGAGGTGGTCACCAAGAGGAGTTATTCATAGTTGTTTCAAAAGTGAAACACCAGGTGCAGTTAGAATATATGTAAAAACAGAGGATGATGAGCATATAGTCTATACTTTCCAAGGAAATACTGTTCTTGGTGTAGGTACAGTTGTAGATTAATCACATCAAATTTGCCACCGAAAGTCACTTAGGTGGCTTTCGTTTTTATACACAACAGGTTCGAACTAACTCCATCTCAGCGCACAAATCAGCCAGCCTGAAAGTGAAAACTTTCAGGCTGTTGCTGTTTGTAGCGGCGGGAGGGATTTGAACGGGCGGAGGCGCGCATGCCTAAGCATGAGAGAGCGCTGAGCCGTGCCGACGAGCACTTAGTTTTTTCAAGTACGCAGTATGTAGTAAAAAACTTAGTGACTCGAGGGCAAATCCCTCCCAAGCCGTCCAAGAATGCGAGTATATGTTGCGAAGTCCGCCAACTGACGGAGAGCAACATATCCGCATTCTGGGACTAATCCCTCCCCGTCTGTTTTCTGTGGACCGAGATTGGTACTTCTGAAGGAATCGAAAAAACGTTATGCGAGATCATTGGAAAAGGCTACCTAATGCAGCTTGTAACTGCGACTGCACGACAATAGGAACCACAGTGTCACTAAAGTTATTTGCAAGATCATATGTTCGCACAGTTACAGTATGTTTTCCAGATTCATAGAATGCTGTTACAAATGAATTTCCAAAGGGGAAAAAAATCCCATCGTCGAACTTTATATAGAAATTTGACTGAAGTCCGCTTAGTGCATCACTACCCATAAATTCAAATCGTACAAGTTCACCTACATGCGGCTTATTTGTACTTACATTCACTGTGGGAGGAATTGGCGACTGGCTATCAATCTTGACCTTGTAATTAACACGCTGCACACCTGCATCACTTCGACTCTCTAGTGTAAAATAATGAATACCGTCAGTAAGTACGGCAACTTGTAGTGTGTCGCCCTTGATAGAAGTTGCTGAAGTAAAACCATCCTCAATAGAGTTATCAAAACTGTACCGATATGTACTGTCATTTCGCTGTGTCCACGTGAATACAGTTTCTCTTTTGCTGTACCACCTCTCTTGATTTTGATGCGTAGGTGAAAAAACCAACGTTTGCCCCGAAACAGTCTCCTCTGGTCCCAATTGCTTTGCGATAACATAGCTTCCATCAACAGCATATCTTAGAACTTCAGTACCAAGTCCATCACTAGCCAACACTTTAGTCTCTGGAGCAAACTTCAGAGTGAATAGTCCATCTTCAGTCGGCTGCAGGAAAAGATCAGCAACAATACCTGAACGTTCAGAAAATCCCGTACCAGGTATTCCGCAAACAATATGGACAAGGCCCGCGTTATTATCTATATCCCGCTGAAGAATAAGACTTTGATTACAGAATGAACGTGAGAAGTCAATTTCAATAACTTGTATCTTTTGAGGATCGTATGCTAACAAAATTTCTGCAGCATTGATTGCCTCTCCCCCGCTTAACAATTTAATCCCAACACGGTATTCAAATTGCTGACTAAGGGTTGCTGACGGTGGGTCTAATTCCAACGTTGAATTATAAATCGTGTAGTGCGGAAGAGAGAGAATGATGGCATTCTTTGCAAAATAGTTCCCAGACCCTATATACACAAATACACATACTACTGCACACAAAAAAATACTTACCCACCCAAAGAGCAACATATTTTTTTTCTTCTGCAACAATAGCGTCAACAATACAATCACACCAAGTACTAAGAGAGCAGTTGCACTAGCAATAGCAATCTGATAGAAAAATGACTTTGAAGGAAAAAAAATGAGTACATGCCCCGGTGAGTCAGTAGACCCTTTCAAGGTGACACTCTGCACCAAATACTGATCACCTCCAATAACAACCCTGATGGTTGTAGTACCTAAGTCATTCATCCCCTCCGTGAAATAGAAAGCTAAAAGTGTACTATACTCGTCATTAATGAAGCTGTCTGCAATTACCCCTTTACCAGGAACGTGAAAAGCGATATGGGTGTCACGAGGCATCCATTGTTGTTGGGAACGAATAGCGTATGCATCGTCTACGACATACGATGAAACAATCGATCCAAACAGCTTGCTATTGCGCTCCATAGGAACAACGCCTTGTACCACGAGTGGAAACGCGACACCAGCTTCAATAGAGGCCACTTCATTCCCATTAAGCACCTCGCGACCCCAAGATGTCGAGTGTAATATGTAATCACCTCTCTGTTGGACAGCTTTGGTGCGGGTAACCACTACCCCATTAGCATCAGTGATAAGAAGTCCATCCAACTTTCGGCGATCTTTTTCGGCTATTGCAGAAGACAGAAGCTCGGCTAGTTCGCCTGACTGAAGGTGACGGTCGAAAGTTTCACTTGCGTTCAATTCCTGAGATTGTGCCAACAAATATAACTCATCAGAACGTAAGCCCTTTTCCAACAACTCAACATTTTCACTTATCTGTGTCTTATTATGAGTGGATATAAACAAATGAGAGACAAAAAGTACTATCGGAGCAAGCAAAATTAATATACCACCTACCACTACACGAGTAGTGCGGGAATACATTTTTTTGTATACTATTTTTAACATAAGGAGCAAGTTGTGAACGCAAGCAAACACGATTTACATGTATGCTGGCTAAAATGGAACTGGAAATTCAGCTATGCTTTGAGCACGTAACTAATCCGCTACTGTTTCGTTTTCTGCTCCTACTTACGCGGTGCAGCTTCAGATATAAGATGTATCTGTAATCAATATGCGGAATGAGTTATTTTTCTCGCACTAACATTTGGTTCAAAATCTGATGAGCGTGGGTAGCAATAGCTCTAACCCTGTAAACATAGTATACACCCCTTACAACAAATTAGCTAACGAAAATTAATACTAGTCAATACAAACAGATAATGCTGCAGCATAAAATAACATACATAGTTTTTAAGCACATGAAGTTATGTACACCACCTGTAGGCACCTACTTATCCAACTCAGCTTGCATTTTAGACACAAAAAGGCAGTATATAATTAGATTGAGTATAGTAAGACAATTAACCTATTTCGTTGGAGAAAAAAATGAAACTACGTAAAAGTGATTTACATTTCCTAAACACCCACGCTGTAAAAATAGAAGATGTTTGGAGATGTAAACAAACAAATCAGCCAATCAGTTTTGTTGAGCGATCATCTTTTCTTAAACGTAAACAAGGTAAACTCTTCGAAAGAGTAGCATTGATTACTTTTGTCCACTGCCCAAGCTGCAGTAGCCCAGACTATGCTCTGCCGCCCGTTGAAATAGCGTATCCAGATGATGAAATTATTGATTTTGACGACTATTGCACTCCCTATTCTACCTCTGAAAGTGTGATTACGGGGCATATCTGCCCAACCTAACACGAAGCTTTAAAGCATCTCCCAAAATCATATAGCACTCAGTTCGTTCTGGTCCTCCAAAGACCGTCATCTTGTTTACAAGGTGACGGTCTTTTGTATTACCCATCCCTCTCGGCGCACAGGTGTCAACAAAAAAATCCCTTAAGGGATTTTTTTGTTGGTAACACCGTAGCTGTCCCGTACCGAGCTTTGCTCTGGTACTGGGACGCACAACTATTTTGGTAATAATTAAGCAAATGCTGAGACGGGGTCGCAAGCACTTAGTTTTTTCAAGTGCGTAGCATGATTACTGACTCGGAGGCAAATCCCTCTCGGCGCCTTTTACATTTTGCGAATACTTGGAGCAATAACCTGAAAATTCTCTTTTGAAATGCAATTCATGTAGGATTGAATTGTATGAAAAAACGTGCCTCGTTTAGACATTTAACAGAAAATGACCGTGACAGGCTTCATGCTCTGTACGGACAAGGACATAAACA